>Ga0256826_1001490_pt1 | contig 14534 bp, 15 predicted proteins | sample CV79metaG_FD_185975 | JGI IMG/M metagenome (GOLD analysis project Ga0256826, IMG submission 185975) | Hydrothermal vent microbial communities from East Pacific Rise, Pacific Ocean - CV79 | ecosystem: Environmental > Aquatic > Marine > Hydrothermal vents | place: Pacific Ocean: East Pacific Rise...
CTAGACAAAAGGTTTTGATATTGGTAAAAAAATATAATATTTCAGGGGTGGCAATTGGAAATGGAACAGCATCAAAAGAGACCCAAGTATTTTTTTCTAAAATTAATAAAGAGCTTAATGGTAATTTAAAATATACGGTTGTCTCCGAGGCAGGAGCTTCGGTCTATTCTGCTTCTAAGATTGCAAGTGAAGAGTATCCTGATTTGGATGTAACCGTACGTGGAGCCATTTCGATTGTAGGGCGTGTTCGTGACCCAATGGCAACATTGGTTAAGATTGATCCAAAATCATTGGGAATAGGGCAGTATCAACACGATGTAGACCAAAAATTATTAGAACGAAAATTGAATGAAACGGTTGAGAGTTTGGTTAACCGAGTGGGGGTTGATGTAAACTCTGCTTCTGCTTCGCTTTTGGGTTATGTGGCAGGGGTTGGAAAGGGTGTTGCTAAAAATATTGTAAAGTATCGTCAAGAGAATGGAGCATTTAAGAGTAAAAAAGAGTTGCTTAAGGTTAAAGGAGTTGGGGCAAAAGCTTATGAACAGATGGCAGGGTTTATTCGAATTCGTGAGGGAAAAAGTATCTTTGATAATACAGGAATTCACCCTGAAAGTTATGATGTAGCAATGAAACTTGAAAAAATTAGTGACAGGAGTAATACTCAAAAATTAGCCAACCAGTTTGGTATTGGAGAGCCTACACTTAAAGATATTATCAAAGAGTTAAACAAACCTGGTTTTGATCCAAGAGAAGAGTTACCTACGATTCCATTTAAAGATGATTTAACCGATATATCTATGTTACATGAAGGGAGCTTGGTTTCGGGAGTTGTGCGTAATATTGTTGATTTTGGAGCATTTGTAGATATTGGGTTAAAGAATGATGGGATGATTCATATCTCTAAAATGAGTCAAAATCGAATTTCACACCCTTTGGAAGTACTTTCAGTCAATCAATATCTACCACAAATAGAAGTAGTTTCAATTGATCAAGAGAGAGGTAAAGTTGGTTTAAGCCTTAAAAACAGTAAATAGATACCTTCCAAAATCACTTGGAAAATGGTAGTGTTCAGGTGCATGGCTATGATTAAACGTTATGGTCTCTGAGGCATCTGCTGTTTTACTACCATAACGAATATATTCCAGTTGTACAACAAGCTCTTCATAATCTTTATAAAAGTTATCGTAATCTTTTCGAACCTCTTCAATATAGGGTCTAAACTGTTTAAAGGTTCGAATAAAAAGTTTTCCTGCCAAGTCGTTGACCAGTTCAATATTGAAGACATCATGTTTTATACCTACAGCAAATTTATTTAAGAAACCCAACATCTTTGCAACATCATCTCTGAGTGCTTTATCTGTCATAATCTGCTTTAAGTTTTCATCTGTAAATTCATCAAACATATCTGCAAGATGGAGTCTTAGCCTAACTCGCCTAATGGTATCTCGTAAATCTCCACGGACAGTATTGTAGGCATTGAGTGTCATTTCGTTTTGTCGTCGTTGATGATCACGTTCACTCTCTTCTCTTGCCATTTTTAATTGGTCGACAATTAACAAAACACCAATGAGCGCAAGGGGTATAGCCGTTATATCAGCATAGTTTGCTAAAGTATCAAAATCCATTATTATCCTATTCTTCTATTATTTTGGATTATAATAATAATCTTAAATCTTGTCAAGTTTAGATTGCTTTTTTAAACTAAACTCTTACTTAATGATACTATGTTTGTCTAAAATAAAATCTTGATTTCGATTTTAATTTAAAAAATAACCCTATATCATCAATTCTAACCATAAAATAATTATGAACAAAGTATAATATTTTTAAATAATATTTTTAATTTAAATAGAAAGGGTAGCTTTATGCAAAAAATAGAACAACCTATAAGAGTGAAAGAGGTCAGATGTGCAACACAAGAAATCATTGTTTCAAGAACCGATTTAAAAGGTAATATCATCTATCACAATCCAACTTTTTCTAAAGTGAATGGTTTTGAAGGTGCTTCTGTTATACATAAATCTCACAATATTGTAAGACATCCTGATATGCCAAAAGCAATCTTTAAAATTATATGGTCAATCATAGAGCAAGGATTACCAATTCAAGCTATTTTAAAAAATAAAACAAATGATGGACACTACTACTGGACATTAATAAACTGGAAAGTACAAAGAGATAGAGACCATAATATTATCTCATATGTTGCTTATGGAAAACAAGCTCCAGACCATGTAATAAAAGAGATAGAACCTGTTTATAAAATGATGTTGGCAATAGAAGAGGAGCATGATGTGAATGCTTCGTTAGAGTATCTTCACGCATTTTTAGATGAAGAGGGATTAACCTATCGAGAGTATATGGAAAAACTAACCAAAAATAGAGAGTTTAGATGTCTTTGTGATTTTATAAAACATCTAATTATTAGAAAATAGAAAATATCACTTAATTTCTCTGTTTTACTCGTGTGGCTGGAAGAAGATGTAAATAGAACTCCTCTTGCAATTCATGGTAGCGTGGAATTTTTTTAACAAGAGTACTGTATACTTTTTCTATATCACTTACAGAGTGATGTTTTGACTCTAGAGAGTCTTGATATTTTTGTAAAAGTATAATTTTATTCTCTATTTCAGAGATGAAAAATTTACTTTTATTTAATGTCTGTTCATTTTGAAAATAGATATTTTTTCCACGGAAACTCTCTTCTAACCGTTTTAAGTCGCTAATACTAAGAGACAAACGCTCTGTCTGTCTATAAATTCTAAAAAGTTCCGATTTTACTTTAGAGTGTTGTGTCTTTAGTTGGCTTCCTAAAACGATAAGTTGTTCACGTCGTTTATTTCTTCTTAATTCTATACCAAAAATATTATAAAAAAATCTGCTAATGATGTTCTCTTCTTCTTTTAAATCTTCAATTACAGATTTAATTGCCTCAAATAAAACATTGTCCACATCTGTAGTATGACGAAGCAGTTCAACCTTGGCATTTTCTATATTTTTTCCAATTAATTTACCAATAATCTCATCAAATACATAAGCAGGACTATCAAGTATTTGATTCACATATCCATTAATAGCCATTATAAACTCCTTATAAATCTTAATTTGTTAATAATAACTAAAAAATGTTTAATAATGTTTTAATCTAATTGAATATCCCTCTAAAAGATAATTATGATTCCAATTTCATTACTATAATAAGGTTTCTTATTGAGTAATCCTCATCTAATATTTTCCATGGAAGATTTAAAATAGCATTTTCTAAAGAAGGAAACTCTTCATTATTTAAAAGTGCTTCTACCACTTTTCTACCATCACCAACATTGGTATAGACCGAACGAATAGCATAAATGTCTTTCTCTAATGGCAGTGCGTGAATCTCCTCTTTTATTGTTTCAAAAAGTTCATCTAATACTACATCATTTATCTCTGCTGTTCCTCTATATCCATAGTTACCAACAACGGCTTGCCAACGATGACCATTAATATACCACTGCTCTAAACCAACACCATTTTCAACCTGTTTAGCCTCTTCCCAAAATGCAGATATGAGTACATGTAGTACATTAACCTGAAACTGCTCCAATGCTTCAGCCATTGCCTCTTCTACAGAGAGTGCATGACCTACAAACGACTCAATAATGGTCTGTTCAGGTAGTAGAATGTGAATGTCTACTTGAACAACAACCGACTCCTCATAGCGTTCCATCTCAAATACTTGTCCTGTAATTCCAGGAAATTGGTTGTTAGAAAAATAGAAATCTTCTATTTTTTCAAATTGAAGATTGTATTGCCCAAATATCTCTAGTAATTGTTCATTTATATCTGTTTCTAATAATTTACTCATTTTTTATCTAAACCTTATTGTTTTTATTTATGAAAATTATACTTAAATAAGACTTATAAGGTTAGATGGTGTAAACCTTTTGACCAATCTCTTTATATCGACCATAATAGGTCTCTACAAAATCAGAAATTTGATTATTTATAGGAAGATAGACAGTTTCAGACTTTTTCGTGTACTGTTCTAGATAGATTGAAGCATCTTTTTTATCAATATAGTGTTGAGCCAAAGATTTATAGGCATTTTGATAGAGTTTTTTCATCTCTTCATATCTGCTATAATCAATTTTAATCTCTTTCTCATACTTGATAACTCCTGAGTTAAAAAGAATATCTAAATGAATTAATCCTTCACAGTAGTATGGCAATACTTCTCCTACTTCACGCCATGCCATAAGACCTACTGCACGAGAAACCAAATCATTGACCATCGGTTTAATCAACTCTTCTTTCTCATTCTCAAAAAATGCCATTAATCCACCAGAGGTAGCTTTAAACTCTTCTATATTTTTAAATTGACCTGTTTGGTTCATAACCATCTCTGTATCACCATCAATCCATAAAATATGTCCAAACTCATGACCAATGGTAGATATATCATAAATCTCTTGCCATAAATTTGGATTTGTCTCAATTAGTTTTCGTTGCTCTTCTACAAACTCTAATCCCATTGTCTCGACGGTAAGTTCCATAATTGGTTTTGCTTTTTTACTCTCCATTACAAAATCGGCATAGGCAAATATCTTTTTTCCAAGCTCTGCTGAGACCTGTTCATCATTAGGCACAACTTGTGCTGAAAAGAGACCATTTAACTCTGCTCCGTAGTACATCATTGGTTGTCCTATATAGAGTTGTGTCTCATCTACTTGTAACATGTTCTTTTCAATGGTTGAGTTAACATCTCCCTCTAACTCTTGAGCCAATTTAGATGAGAAAGCTTTAATATTACTTCGTGTCATTGAACCACTCTGTAAAGCAGGATTAACAATTCTTAAATCCCACTCTAATGCAACAGCTTTTCTAAAGTGATCTTCATAATACTCTAATGGGTGTCCCACTTGTAAAGGAGTTGTAATTTTCATCCATGCTCTATCTACATTTGCCCAAAGTCCAATAAGTTGTTTGGGTTGATGTCCTGCAAATGCCTTTTTTAATGCTACAAAATAACTAATCCACGCATCTTTTTGGTTAAATACATCATCTTGTTCCACACTCAACGCTTCGATACAATCTTCAATGGTTGAGACCAAAGAGGTTACCTCTTCTGAAAATACTTCACTGTAAGCTACTGAACGATACTCTCCTCTGTCATTTTGAACCAATACAGAATAACATCTATCTCCAACTTCGCCATTAGGGTCTAAATCTAATAGCTCTTCCTCTTGTAGCATTGTAAAGATTGCTTGTTCATCATTATTGTACTCTTGAAGTAGGTCACGATTGACTCCATTAATAATGGTGGCAGTCCATTCTGATTGCCATTTGCTTATAGATTCTCCAATATAGTGAATATTTTCAATTAATGTCTGATAGAAAGGGGTTAATAAATCTTCGGCTTTTATCCATGCAATTAAATATTCATGTCGTGTTAAGTGCATCTCTTTAACAAACAAGTATGCTTCCTCTTTTTTAGCAATAATTTCATCTTCAGAAAAGCCTTCCTTTTGAAGTACTTGATCTAAAGCATCTTCTCTTAAGTTGACCACCCGTGTTAATGATGCCATTATTGTCTCTGGATTTAGAGTTAATCCCATTCTTTCTAAAAAATTTTCAATTAATATTTTGGCTTCATTATGCTCTCCATCTAAGAGTCTATAATAATCATTAAGAGACTTCTGTCTAATTTGAAGCTCGTCATATATTCTTTGTAAATCTTGCATAAATTGTTGTTTCATTGTTAAAGTCCTTGATATACTATAAATTAGTATCAATTCTACTCAAAGAACGATTAATATAAAAGTAAAAATTGGGGGAATTTTAGTGAATGGTTGAATAGATAACGCTTTTATGTTTTTATTAATACAGGTTTATTTTGGCTTGATGTAAAAGTTAATAAGATTTAATAGGAAAAGTTAGAGCTTTTTCTCTAACTCTTTTAATTTTCCTCTATTCATCCATTTCAATAGCCAAACTAACCCGTTCTAAGAGAGTATAATTCATCTGTAATTGAACTTTATTTATATCTCCTAAAATCTCTTTTACCAACGCTTTTTTTAGTCTTTTTCTTGAGCATAATCCAAAGTTAAAAAGTTCTTTGTTCATACTGTTTGATTTTGAGACACGTGAAAAAAGAAAAACATTATAGAAGATTCGTGAATTATCAAAGGTAATAGAGGTTATATTTTTACTGCCATTACTCTCTTTAAGAATGATGGTTTGATTTTGACCAATATTTATTGTTCCTTGATTTTGATGCTCATCTTCTACTCTATAATCATCATAAAAAGTTGTTTTTGTCTCCCAAATATCTGTTAATCGTAGATTACTGGGATAGCTATACATATACCATGTTCCTACAAGTTTATTTAGTATCTCTTTATTATAATGAAAAATTGCATTCTCTTTATGATGTTGATTAAGAATCTCATCAATTTTATCTGTGGTATCTATGTCACTATTTTCAAAAATCTCTAAAGGGATATTGTATGAAAAACAGATAGCATAAATATGTAGACTACGAAGTCTTGTTGTCGTATCGAATGGGTTTTTAAGTTTTGAGATAAAGGCAGAAGAGACCTCTAGTCTTTTCGCCATATCTTTTGTTGCCAGATTTAATCTTTTTTGAATATACGCCAATTTAACTTTATTATCGTATAATTTTCCTTTAAAATTCTCTTTCCATTTATAGTTGGCACTCATTTTATCTCCCTACCTTTGAAATTTTTTTTATTTATTTTTATTAAAATTAACTAGAAATTAACCAAATATTTCTAAAGCTATTCGCTCGATAAATACTATAATAATAACTGAAATCTATTAAGAACATAAAAAGTACTTTGTATAAAATATTTTTTTTTGAATGAATAAATATTATAGCAGATTATCTTGTTGAATTTTAATAGGTTTCAACCAAAATTTACTTATTTGTTATGAGTAAAACTAAATCTCTAAATTTTCAATAACAAAGGTTTGAAATGATTGGAAATATACTCCTTTTTAATAGGGAGACAAAAGAGGGAGAGATAGTGGGAGTGGATAGAAAGAGGTACTATTTTCATATAGGAGAGTGGTTAAGCAGTTCTCTTATTAGAATAGGTCAAAAAGTCTATTATGAAATAGTAGACGACGAAGCAAGAAATATCGTAATAGATAAACCATTAACCAGTTATATTGTTCATCTAAAGATAGATGTCTCTATTACCTAGTAAAGTGTTTATAGATTTTCTTAATAAAGTTTATTTAACAAAGGAAAAACCGTGAAAAAAAGAATTTTAAGTTTAATTATATTGAGTAGTTTATCACTTCATGCAGAAGGATTTTATGCAGGATTGGATTTTGAAGCAGGTTCAGGAACACATGAAATTACGGTTGATGACAAAGCTTATGCAGAGAGTGATACGCTTTCTACTTCATCATTTGGATTACATGTAGGTTATACAATAATTCCAAATGGTAGTTTAGAACTCTCTTATGGAGCATTAAGTCTAGAAGATGATGATGTAACAAGAGTTGGTCTTGATTATATTCATGCTTTTCCTATGGGTGCTTTTAGTCCATATGCAGGATTGGGATTATCAACCAACAGTATGTCAGATGCAGATATAGAGACAGGAATTGGTGGACGAATTCGTTTGGGTGCATATTATGAAGTAATGCCAAATTTAAACTTAGGTGCAGAGTTAAATTATAATTATATTGCATGGGAATCAGAAACAGATGGTTATGGTCGAGAATGGGAGCTTTCTACCTCTTATTATGGATTAGGACTTAATGTAAACTATAAGTTTTAATTGATAAATAATATTTAATTAGTTTCACATTTTCTTAATTAAATATTTATAAAATCTACAAAGGTAACTCCTTTTACCTTTGTAATAGAAATCTTTTTAAAAAAAAAGATAAAAAATATAAAAAAGATAGTTTTTTACGCAACTTAAAGCAATATAGAATATTAAAAAACTAAAAAAAATAGACTATCTCTTGTTAATAAAAAAATATGGATAAAAATAATACTTTTTTTTAAATCTGATATTTTTTTAATAGAAATAAGGATAACATTTATTTAAGATAATATTTTAAGGTAATAAAGATTATTTTCTATTAACAGATGTATTAAGTACTTTTTGGAGTATTTAATACAGCTATTTTAGGATGGTTAGTTAATTTATTTTTTAGGAGTAAAAAAATGGGAAAAAAATATTTTTCACTGGTTAGTGTATCGGTATTATTAGGTATGGGGTTTGGTTTGACAGGTTGTATGGGTGGACCATCAATAAATTTGAAAGATTACAAAAAAGTTAGTTTAACCAAATCAAAATTTGCTACTGCAAAAAAGAAACAGGCAGGAACTGCTAAAATTATTATTATGAATATTGATAATAATGGTATTGCAAATGCAGAGAAAATCAACTTAGGGAAGAGTTTAGCCAGTAATATCAATAAAGAACTTTCTGAAAATAAAAATGTTCGTGTCTTAAAACGTATTTCAAGTGATAATTATGAAAAAATCTTAAGTAAAGAGATAAAAGCAGCAGAGGTTGGAAAAGAGCTTGGAGAAGATGTAGGACAAGCAAACTATCTTGTATCTGGACAATTAAGCAATGTTACCTATACAAATAAGTTTACAGAAGCGAGTAGTTATGTAGATAAAGATGGAAAGAGTCATTACACTGCACCTTCAATTAAGTATGAAGCATGTGTACAAGGAACATTGAAAGTATTTTCACTTCCTGAACTTCAAGAGCAAGAGACAAAATCATTTGATGAGTGTAGTAGCTCTTCAGAACAAGCAAGAAGTCCAAGAGATGCAAAAGCGAGTAATGGAACATTAGAGAGAGAAGCTGGGGCAGAAGCAATGGATTCTGTTGCGTATACATTGAAAAGTTTCTTTACTCCAAAAGCATATATTTCAAAAATGAAAAAAGATGGAGACACTAAAATTATTGAAGTTGGTGTGGGTAAAAAACAGGGGGTAAAAAATGGAGATGAGGTTAATATCTTTACCATGACCAATGATGGTCCTGTACAAATTGGAGAGGGTGAAGTAACCAATAAAATTACCAATACCAAATGTTGGGTGATGGTAACCGATCTTGAAGATGATGCAACCATTAAACAGGGGGATTATGTAAAAGTTATCTATAAAGAGGGAACTTGGTCTAAATTAGGAAAAACTGTTGATGTTGGTAAGCTTCTAGGCTTTTAACCATTGATTTTAACCAATACTCAAACATGGGTATTGGTCTTAATGAGTTGTTAATAAAGGAAAAGAAATGATAAAAAAAACTTTCATTGGTTTACTGTTACTTATTATAAATATAGGTTGTGTGGGGTCTCCATCCTATCCTGATTGGTTTAATCAAACAAAAAGTGATACAGCACAATACTCTTATGGAACAAAAAGTGGTACTACAAAAGAGGAAGCAGTGAGTAATGCACTCAATGAGATTGCTTCAAAAATTAAAGTTTCTGTAGAGTCGACTTCAACCATTCATACGCAACGTAAAGTAGAAAATAATGAAGAGGAGTACAATAAGGAGTCAACACGAACCATTAGTAATCATGTTGAAAAAATTGAGTTTAGTAACTATAAAGTCAAAAAAGAGAAAAAAATATCTGATGATAAATATGTTGTTTTGGTTGAGGTTGATAAAGCGTTAAATGCAAAACTTTTACTTAAAAAAATAGATACCAATATTGCACAATATAATCAACTTTTATCTGCTGAACATAAAAACCCTATAGCAACAGTAAAAAAGTATAATAAAGCTATTAAACAGATTAATGATAAAGATCTTATTAACTGTTCGATTGTACAAAATTTTGCACCAAATAGTTCTGTAGATGATTATATTTCAAAGCTTTTAACCATAAAAAAAACAATGGAGAAGTACCAGTCAAATATTGTTTTTTCAATTGAAGGGAACGATAAAGCATATCAAAATACGTTGGTTGAACAGATTGCTTCAAAAGGGTTTAGAACAACAGAAGGTAGTTCAAACATTACTATTTCTGTTGATGTTATGGAAAAAAAACTTAAATTGTTGGGTAATAATATTTTGAAAGCAACCATTCAATTAACAGTGAAATCAAATGGAACAACCATTGGTAAAAGTCGTCTTATTGTAGGTGCAAAATCACGAACAAGTTATCAACAAGCTAAAAACTTTACACTTAAAAACTTTGAAAAAAGATTGGCAAATGAAGAAGTTATAGAAAATCTTTTAGGAATATAAAAATGAAAAAAAGTATAATTTTACTTACCCTTTTGTTTGTTACAGTAACCATTCAAGCCGAATCTTACGATGATTTTATTGCCTCAATGGATGAAGAATACAAAAGCTTTACCACTCAAATGGATAAAGATTTTGCAAAAGCGTTAGGAAAAGAGTGGAAGGGCTTTGATACAACAATTAAGCCTTCTTATCATAATCCTAAACCAACAGTTATTCCACCTGCTCCAGTAACACCAAAAATTATAGATAATACCCCAAAGGTTGTTATTCTTCCTACCCATCCACCAAGAGAGAGAAGAGCTGTTTTACCTCAAATACCTCCTGTAGAGCAAGGGTATAAATCGCTCTCTTTTAACTTTTTTTCACAACCTATTACTTTGGTTTATAATAAAGAGTTAAACCATCCATTACAGCAGTTTAATAACCATACTATTGCTGATTACTGGATTTCTCTATCTTCGATTGAGAAAGAGAAATTTTTAACACAGATTAAAGCCTATCAACATAATTTAAATCTTAATGACTGGCATCTCTATCTATTAATTAAAGAGATTAGTAATAAAATTGCCTCTTCTACTAATGATGCTAAACTTTTGAGTTGGTTTATACTCAATAACTTGGGATATGATGTAAAATTGGGTTATGACAGTGAGGGGGTTTATCTTTTACTTAATATTAATCAAACTCTTTATGGAACGTCATACAGTGTAATTCATCAGCAACACTATTATAATTTTGAATATAAAGGACGTATTCGAACCTACTCTTCAAAATTTGGAAATACCAAACCTCTTAACCTTGCAGAGGCAAAAGTACCTTTTTTCAAAAAGAATATACAGATACGAAAATTATCTTTTGATGATAAAGGAATACATTATAATATCTCTATTCCTTATGATAAAAACCTTATTGATTTATATAATGGATACCCTTCATTAGATTGGGCATACTATTTTAGACAGCCAATTGCAGGAGTCACTAAGTTTGAATTTTTCAAACAACTTAAAAATATTATGCACAATATGAGTGAATTAGAGGCTGTAAACTTCTTACTTCATCTTACCCAATATGGTTTTGAATATGCTACCGATAATCAGCAATTTGGGCGTGAGCGAAGCCTCTTTTTTGAAGAGAGTCTTAATTATCCATACAATGATTGTGAAGATCGAAGTATCTTTTTTGGAAAGTTGGTTAAAGAGCTTTTAGGTTTAAATGTTGTTGCCTTACATTATCCTAACCATTTAGCTACAGCTGTGGAGTTTAAATCTAATGTAGAAGGAGAAAGTATATCATATAACAATCGAAAGTATATTATCTGTGACCCTACCTATATAGGTGCAGATATAGGAAAAGCTCAACCACGATTCAAAGGTTTCAAGGGTGTTAAAGTTATCCCAATTAATTATTAAGGAAAAAAATGAATAAGCAAGTTTTAGTTAAAATAGGTATGATAGGTCTAATCGGATTGTTTAGTATAGGATGTAGTAAAGCACCAGATGTTCCAGATTGGTGGCATAAAAGTGATACCAAAGGTTATATTACAGGTCGAGGAGATCAAAAACCTAATAAACAAGATGATTTAAGTGAACAGAACGATTTTGCAATGCTTGCAGCACAAGGAGACTTGGCACGAAAAGTTGAAGCAAGAGTACAAAAATTACTCTCTAAAGAGGGTGATGGTGGTGATGCTGAATCAACAAGATCAAGTTCTACTAAAGCAGCTACCAATAAAGTACTACGAAGCTTTAAACTTCTTAAGTCTGAGTATGCAGATGATGGTCGTCTGTTTATTCTATTGGGTGTAAAACGAATAGATGTTGATAAAATTGTAGATAAAAAATAAATAAGGAGAACCCATGTATAAAAAAAGCATATATCTTATTCCTTTCCTCTTATTGATGGTAGGTTGTGGAGATACAACAGATGATACCCCAGATGGTACTGGAGCTATTGACCTTAGAACATATCTTGAGAAAGAAGATATTTCTAAAAATTACCAATTGAGTACTAAAAATAAAGAAGGTAAGTTACATAACGACTATTTTACAGAAGATATTACCGTATCGGCTACTCAAATTGAGCGTAAAATTCTTTCTGTTACAGATACAGTTACTAAAATAACTGATGATAAATTAACAAATATTGAATCATCAAGTGAAGGAGATATCTCTATATCTTATTTTAGACATGTTGATGTGGGAGATAAACTTTATACTACAGATATAAATAAAAGTGAAATTTTAAAAATAGGTTCACAAGAGATTGGAACAAGAAGTACTATAGGTGAGAAAAGTTGTTCATTAAAAGAGCAACTTACAGAGTTTACAAATGGTTCAAATGCTTATAATGGAGATATTTTAAAGATTAAATGTACCAAAGATGTCACCATTACCACAAAAGTAAAAGATGAGTTTGTGGGTACTGTTAGTTATGTTAATGGAACAGAAGATTCAATTGATATAGATAATGTTTATCTTAAAAAAGATACAGGTGTTATTGCTTTAATTAATGATGACTGTTTTCCTAAAGATGCAAACTATGCAGATGATACAGCAGATTGTACAGAAGGAACAAAAACATATAGCTATCGTTACTACTTAGGTAACTAAAAAATAGAATAATTTAAGAAAAGATATAGAGTTTAATCTATATCTTTTTCTCTCTTCTCTCAGACCTCTTTAATGATATTTTTTATACTCTTTAAACAATCATAAAATAAGGATATATCCATGAAAAAAACAACATTAATTCTAATGCTCTCTTCAATACTCTTTGCAACAGAACAGTATGAGACTGTAGCAGAACCAACAGCCGTAAGTAAAGTGATGCAACGTTTTTTAAAAACAGAAGCCATTCCAGATACAACCCTATCTTCTCAAGTTAAAGAGCAAACTGATGGTAGTAATATAGAAAGCTCTACAACTGCAAAATTTGAGAGTAACGATTTGGCGTATCCCGAAAGTGGAATTGTTGATAACAAAACAGTTGAAAAAGATGAACCCAATGAAGAGAAAGAAGAAGCACCAAGCAAAGATACAAACTTGGCAGAGGTAGAAGCCCATGCCCGTAAAGTGATAGAAGAGGAGATGCAAAAAGTAGAAGAGGCAAAAAAGAGTGCCTTAGAGAAGATTAATGAAGCGATGAAAGAGGTAGAAGAGGCAAAAAAAAGTGAAAATGAGTTTTAAATTAAAAAGTACGACTTTTTTATAATGAATTCTTTATAAGAAGTGCTAAAATCACAAAATGATAAATTTAATACTATTAACCTTTGCTCCAAAGCAATTTATGAAGACGAAATATTTTAATACAACTTGGCAAAAGACGCGTAAAAAAATAATTCAAAGAGATGGAGGTTGCTTGATTTGTGACTCTAAAAAGTCATTACATGTACACCATGTTTATGATAAAAGTACCTATCCCAGACACTGTTTAACCACAAGGTATCTTGTAACAATGTGTAAAGATTGCCATACAGATTTTCATACTTGGAATGGTGGTTTTAGAGTCCCTTGTACTCCAAAAGATTGGAATGCTTGGATAGATACGATTGCTTAGAGAGAGTCAACTTTTCTATCAACAACCCCTAATCACATTTTCGATATAATCCCGAGAATTTCGTAGCGATTAAGTTACGACATTCTCAATAACTTTTAGAATTATCGAGGATAAACATGTTACTTTTTACCCCTGGCCCTACACCTGTTCCTGAGTCTGTTCGTCAAGCGATGGCAACACCTACACTGCACCATAGAACCCCTGAGTTTGAAGCAATTTTTAAAGAGGCTCGTGAGCGTCTTATGAAGCTACTTGGGATGGATGAGTGTGTAATGTTGGCAAGTTCTGGAACAGGTGCTATGCAGAGTTGTGTTATCAATCTTTGTAAAAAGAAGGCATTAACCATTAATGCAGGTAAATTTGGTGAACGATTTGGAAAAATTGTAACAGCTATGGGAAAAGAGCTTGTTGAGTTGAAATATGAGTGGAATACCCCAGCCTCTTTGAATGATATTAAAAAAGCTTTGGAAGAGCATGGAGATATTGATTCACTATTTATTCAGATAAGTGAGAGTGCAGGAGGGTTAAGACACCCAGTTGAAGAGATTGCTTCTTATGTGAAGAGTGTTAATCCTAATATTATGGTGGTAGCTGATGGTATTACAGCCGTGGGTGTTGAGAAGATTGATGTCTCTAATATAGATGCCTTAGTAACAGGAAGCCAAAAGGCATTTATGTTGCCCCCAGGGTTGGCTATGATTGGGCTTAGTTCACAAGCTGTTGAGGTTATTGGAGAGGGTT
>Ga0256826_1001492_pt1 | contig 14524 bp, 16 predicted proteins | sample CV79metaG_FD_185975 | JGI IMG/M metagenome (GOLD analysis project Ga0256826, IMG submission 185975) | Hydrothermal vent microbial communities from East Pacific Rise, Pacific Ocean - CV79 | ecosystem: Environmental > Aquatic > Marine > Hydrothermal vents | place: Pacific Ocean: East Pacific Rise...
AAATTAGACTATAATTCCAGTAACTGTTTTCAGAAGATAGAAATATCTCAATTTGTTTAAACTTGAAAACCATTTAATAGCTAAATAATAGAAAAGCAAATACCTATTTTTGCGAACCATTTTGTTAATATAGAAAACTTATTTTAGAGATAATTTTATCCGTCTAAAGAATATTAAAACAGTTTAAAAAACAATAAAGATAAATTATATATGAATTTTAAAGATTTTAATTTAAAAGAAGAATTACAACTAGCTATCGATAAAGCTGGATTTACAGAGCCAAGCCCGATTCAAGAAGAGGCGATTCCCGTTATTTTAAACGGACAAGATGTAGTGGCTCAAGCTCACACAGGAACAGGAAAAACAGCAGCATTCGGTTTGCCAGTATTAAATCAAATTGATACAAGCAAAGGTATTGAAGCAGTTGTTATCGTTCCAACAAGAGAATTAGCAATTCAAGTAAGTGATGAAATTTTCCGTTTTGGAAAAGAATTAGGAATCCGAACTGCAACTGTTTATGGTGGTTCATCTTACAGAAGACAACTTCAACATATTGAATCTGCTTCTGTTATCGTTGCAACTCCAGGTAGATTTTTAGATTTACTTCAAGGAAAAACAACAGGTCAAGCAATTAGCATTAGCCCAAGATTTATTATTCTTGATGAAGCTGATGAAATGCTAGATATGGGATTCTTACAAGATATTAAAGATATTCTGTCATTTCTTCCGTCAGAAAGACAAACTTTACTTTTTTCTGCGACAATGCCTCCAGCTATTAAAGATTTAGCAAAAAGATTTTTAACTAACCCAAAAACTATCTCAATTACTAAAGGCAAAGTAACAAACGATAATATTTCTCAATCTTATTATGTTGTTGAAGAATATGAGCGAGACGATGCTTTAATGAGATTAATTGATTATAAAAATCCTAATAAATCTATTGTTTTCTGTCGAACAAAAAAAGAAGTTGATAGACTTGCTTCAAGTTTGAGTTCTCAAGGCTATACAGCTAAGGGCTTACACGGAGATGTTGAGCAAAGAAATCGAGAAGAAATTATCCGTGCTTTCAAGAGTGATAAATTAGAAATTCTTATCGCGACTGATGTTGCATCAAGAGGATTAGATGTTTCTGATGTTTCTCATGTTTTCAATTATCATATTCCTTTTGATAGTGAAAGTTATGTTCATAGAATTGGACGAACTGGACGAGCAGGAAAAACAGGTTCTGCAATCTCAATTATTACTCCTTCAGAATTACGAGGATTAAAAAGAATTGAACAAGATGTTGGTGCAAAACTTGAAACAAAAATTGTTCCAAACATCGATTCAGTTCGTGAGAAAAAAATGGTAGCATTTATCGAAAGAGTAATTTCAAAAGAGATTACTGATGATGCAACTTCAATTGTTCAACAACTTGAAGAAAAAATGGACGAAAAAACTCTACTTCATAAATTAGCTTCAATCATTGCTGAAGATTACAAAATCAAAGGTTCTGATATTATCGGTAAATCTATCAAAGATATTGATAAATTAATCGAAAATAGCTCAAAATATGGCGGAAGATATTCAAGCGGTGGCGGTCGTCGAGGCGGTGGCGGTGGAAATCGTAGAGGCGGCGGTGGCTACCGAGGTCGAAGTGGCGGAGGTGGTGGCGGTGGCTACAACCGAGGCGGTGGAGACAGAAACGGTGGTGGCGGTGGCTACAATCGTGGAGGCGGAGATAGAAACGGTGGTGGCGGTGGCTACAATCGAGATAAAAATGGTTTTAGCAGAAATGAAAGAGGCGACTCTCGAAAAGACGGCGGACGACGAAAACGAAAAGAATATAGAGATTAGGAGATAGCAAGTTATGAAAGTTTTACTTTTAAAAGATGTTCGAGGAACTGGAAAAGCGGGAGAAATAAAAGATGTAAAAGATGGTTACGGACAGAATTTCCTCGTAGCTAAAGGTTTTGCTAAGGTTGCTACAAATCAAGTAATTGAGCAATTTAAAAAAGATGAAGCTGATAAACTTGTTAGAGATAAAGAGGAAACTAAATTTGCTCGAGATTTAAGCGAACAACTAAAAGAGACAACTCTTGTAATTACAAGAAAATCTGGAAAAAACGGTGCTTTATTTGGTGCGGTTACGAAAGATGATATTGTGGCAGGTTTTAAAGAGAAGTTTAATATCGAACTTGATAAAAAAAGTATCGAAACTTCTCACGGCTTGAAACATATTGGAGTTTTCAAATTAGATGTTAAGCTTGGTCACGGAATTCACGGAATTTTGCAAATTGAGATTGAGGCTTTATAAAGATGTTTAAAGCAACTACAATTTTAGCTTATCGAACAGATTCAGAAGCTGTAATTGGGGGCGACGGACAGGTTACTTTTGGGAATACGGTTTTAAAGCATAATGCGAATAAAATCCGAACTTTTCATAATGGCAAAATCTTAGCAGGTTTTGCTGGTAGCACCGCCGATGCTTTCAATCTTTTTGATATGTTTGAGGGTTTTCTTTCTCAACGAAAGGGCGACCTTGTCAAAGCTGTTATCGATTTTTCAAAAGCTTGGAGAAAAGATAAGGTTTTGAGACGGCTTGAGGCGATGATGATTGTTTTGAACCTCGATAATATTTACATTTTAACTGGTAACGGTGATGTTGTTGAACCTGAAGATAGAGCGATTGCTTCAATCGGTAGCGGTGGAAACTTTGCGATTTCATCAGCTCGAGCTTTAGCAAAACATTCTGAACTTTCCCCTGAAGAAATCGTAAAAGAGTCTTTGGGAATTGCTGGGGATTTATGTATTTATACAAATCACAATATTAAGACATTAAAAATTGAGGCTAAATAAAGCTAAGTTTTGAAATTAGTAGATTAACAATTTAATTGTTATTGTCGGGCTTGACCCGATAATCTACTTAATTTTACCTACTTATAAATTTACTATTTAGTTACTTTCACTTCAAAACACAATTAAATAAATAGGAGAAAATGGAAATGTTTCAACTTTTTGTTTTACCAATAGTTGCAATACTTTTTAGTAGTTGCTCTTCGGTTCGTGCAGATAGAATTAAAACTCCGACTACAAATAATATAAGTTTAGTTTCTGAAAATACCCTATTACTTCTTGCGATGGATTATGAATCTCGAAATTTTAGAGAAGGAAGTGCCGAGCTTTTTCTTCATCTGTTTCAGAAAACTAATAAGCCTGAATATGCTACGGAATATCTCAAAACATTAGAAAAACTTTCAAAATATAAAATTATTATTCAAAAGTTTAAAGAACTCAATTTGTCGGGTGATGAAAATCGTGAAATTTTAGCCAAAGCTCATTACAGAATTCATAATAATAATCAGGCAAAAGATATTTTCTTAACTTTGAAAAAAGATTTAAATGAGGATTCAAATCTTTTTTTAGCATTAATATATTTAGAAGAGGGTAAAACAGATAAGGGAATTAAATTACTACAAAATCGTTTAGATTCGTCAGAAAAATTTCAATTATTTACATCTCGGGCTTTAGCTAAAATTTATATGTTGAATAAACAATATCAAAAAAGTTTAGAGCTTTATAAGAAAATATATAAAAAATATCCTGTGGCTGATACGATGTTTGATATTGAAATGATTTATCAGAAACTTGATAAATTAGATGATTTTTTCATATTTGCAGAACAGAACTCTTTTGATGATAATTATCTGCTAGATTTATATGTAGAAAAAAGATTATTTCCAAAAGCTTTAAAACTTATAAATAAGATGATTTTGCAGAATCCTAAAGATATAGAACTTCAAGTCAAAAGTATAGTTTTGCAAGAAAAAATTTATAGTGAAAATAATCAGACCTCATCAAAATATATGATTCCGCTAATTAAGAAATTGGAAACTCTAATTTCTGTCAATTCTGATAATGCTTTCAATTTAAATTATTTAGGATATTTTATGCTTGAACAAAATTATCAAATTGAAACTGGAATTGAATATATTCAACAAGCTGTTAAAATTAAACCTGACGATATGATGATTTTAGATTCTCTAGCTTACGGTCAATTTCTATTAGGGGATTGTGAAAATGCTTTGAAAAATATGTCAAAAGTTATAGATAAATTAGGTTTGAAAGAAATCGAAATTTCCGAACATTGGGAAAAAATTAAATTATGCAAAGAGAGAAAATAGATGTTTTTTAAAGAGAAAACCCCGAAAATACTTGAAGAAATTATCAGAAAAACTCGAGACGATGTCAAAGAGAGACAAGCTCGATTTTCTGAAGATTGGCTTGGTAAAAGTTTAGCTTTTAATTCTTATGCTCCCCGCGATGTCAAACCATTTTTACAATCTACGGAAGATGACAAATTTCGGATAATCGCGGAAGTGAAAAAGGCAAGTCCAAGCAAAGGTGTTATCAGAGAAAATTTTGACCCTTTACAAATCGCTCAAGATTACGAAAAAGGCGGAGCAAATGCAATTTCAGTTTTGACAGAACCTCACTATTTTCAAGGAAATATTGAATATTTATCAGGAATCCGAAGATATAGCAGTTTGCCACTTTTGAGAAAAGATTTTATTGTTACAAAATACCAAATCCTTGAAGCTCTAGTTTATGGTGCAGATTTTATTTTGTTAATTGCAAAAGCTTTGAGTAAAAAGGAGTTGAAAGAACTCTACAATTATGCTCGACATCTACGACTTGATGTTTTAGTTGAAATTCACGATAAAACGGACTTAATCAAAACCACTTTTTCAGGTGCTGAAATCATCGGAATAAATCATAGAAATTTAGATACTTTTGAAATGGATTTGAAACTTTCTGAAAAACTAATCCCACTAATCCCGAATGGAAAAATTATCGTTGCTGAAAGCGGAATCACAGAACCTGAACAACTTATAGAATTAAATAAATTTGGAGTTGATGCTTTTTTAATTGGAGAGCATTTTATGAGAAAAGATAATATTTCTGATGAAGTCTCAAGACTTAAATCAAAAAATAGGAGTTAGAAAATGTTCAATAGATTTAGACGATTACGAATTAATCCAAACTTGCGAAATTTAGTACAAGAAACTCATTTAAGAATTGATGATTTTATCTACCCACTTTTTATCAAACACGGTAAAAATATCAGAGTTGAGATTGAAAGTATGCCCGATGTTTTTCAACTTTCTATCGATGAGGTTCTAAAAGAGTGTGAAACTTTGCAATCTCTAGGAATCAACTCAATTCTACTTTTTGGAATTCCTGAAACAAAAGATAGTGTCGGAAGTGATGCGGTTTGTGATAGTGGAATTATCGCAAATGCAGTTAGAGAAATTAAGCAAAACTTCCCGAATATGTTTGTAATTACAGATTTATGCTTTTGCGAATATACCGACCACGGACATTGCGGAATTTTAGATAAAACAGCGACGATTGATAATGATGCGACTTTGGAAATTTCAGGACAACAAGCTTTAGTTCAAGCTCGGGCAGGTGTTGATATGATTGCTCCCTCTGGAATGATGGACGGAATTATCCAAACTCTCCGACAAACTTTAGATTCTAACGGTTTTGAGAATTTACCAATTATGAGTTATTCGACAAAATTTGCAAGTGGATATTATGGTCCTTTCCGCGATGTTGCAGAATCAACTCCAAGTTTTGGCGACCGTCGAAGCTATCAAATGAACCCCGCAAATAGTCGTGAAGCAGTTTTAGAAAGTTTAGAAGATGAAAATCAAGGTGCAGATATTTTAATGGTCAAACCCGCTTTGGCTTATCTTGATATTGTAAAAGAGATTAGCCAAAATAGTAGAAAACCTTTAGCCGTTTATAATGTGTCGGGTGAATATTCAATGCTGAAATTTGCAGGTCAGAAAAACCTCATCGATTACGAAAGAACTCTAATTGAAACAATGATTGGTTTTAAACGGGCGGGTGCTGATATTATTATTTCTTATCACACGAAAGAGATTGCTCAACTTATTAAAGATGGCAAAATATAAAACATTGAACTGACTAAATAGTAGATTATCGGGTCAAGCCCGACAATGACAATAGCCCGTCATTAAAAATATATCTGATTATTTGTCTAAATCTTTTTTGACATCAATAATATCATCATCATATTTGAGATTTGGTTTATAGTTTCTATCTTGAAAACTATCCTGAATCTCAACATCGTCAAAATGAGTATTTGGGGTATGAGCTTTTCTTGTAAGCAAATCTGTAAAAAAAGAGAATTGCAAAAGTAAGCCAATAGAATCTGTCAAAAACCCAGGAATAATTAGTAGAATTGCTCCGACGATTGGAAAAATATTTCTAGATTTCAATTGATTAATATCGATTCCGCCAGTTGAAAATTCTTGAATTGTGGAAGCAAGATTATATTTTAGGTTTTTCAAGATATAAATTCCAATAATTACAGATATAACAATCCCTAAGAAAGTATTCAAACCTCCAATTTGAGAAGAAATTTCAACTGAAAAAAGAGTTTCCAAAAGCAGATATATTATAAAATATATCATTTTAGCAATTCTTCAAGTTTTGAAATTACCTCATCGACAGAAACAGCCTCTTTCTCATTTGTAGCTCGATGAAGAATTTCAACATTTCCATCTTTCAAAGATTTACCAATTATCAAAGTGAAAGGAAATCCGATAAGTTCAGCATCTTTGATTTTGAAACCGAATCGCTCTTTTCTATCATCTAAAATTGTAGGAACATTCAGATTTTGAAAATGAGAGTAGATTTTTTCTCCAAACTCTAATTCTTCTGATTTTTTCACATTTGAAACTAAAATATTTAATTTGTAAGGTGCGATTTGAGTTGGTAGAATTATCCCTTTTTCATCGTGAGATTGTTCAACAATTCCAGCAATTAATCGACTAACTCCAATTCCGTAAGTTCCCATAACTAAAGGTTTTGACTTTCCATTTTCATCTAAAAAGTTTGCATTGAGTTTTTCAGCATATCCTGTACCGAGTTGAAAAATATGACCAACTTCAATCCCTTTTTTATATTCAAGTTTTTCACTACAAACTGAACAGCTATCACCTTGACGAACTTGAACTAAATCTGAAAATTGAGTTTTCTCTTTTGGTAATTTTTCAAGAGTTACCCCTATGAAATGGTAGTCAGTTTCATTCGCTCCCGTAATTAGAGGTTTTGCATTTTCTAACTCAATATCTAAAACAGTTCTGATATTTTTAGGTAAATTTAGAACTCCGATAAATCCTGCAATCAACCCAGCATTTTCTAAGTCTGCCGATGAGGTTTCTACTAATTCTAAAGCTCCGATTGAGTTTGTAGCTTTGGTTTCCTCTAATTGGTCTGAACCTCGAATAAAGAAAACTACCAATTCTTCACGGTTTTCAAATATTGCTTTTTTCACAACAGCTTTAACAAAAAAGTATGGGTCGCAATGGAAAAATTCTGAAAGTTCATCAATTTTTGTCATATTTGGAGTTTTGAATTTTGCAAAATCCATTTCAATAGGTTCAGGTTCAGAAAGTTTTTGACGAGAAGCTTTTTCGATATTTGCCCCATATTCGCACGACGGACAAACCACCAAAGTATCTTCTCCGCTATCTGCTAAAACCATAAACTCACGACTTCCATCGCCACCAATCGCCCCGCTGTCAGCTTCTACAATTCTAAAATCTAAACCTAAACGAGTGAAAATCTTTTTATATGTAGTTTCCATTAGTTCAAATTCCCGTTTCATATCTTCTGGGCTTGAGTGAAATGAGTAGCCATCTTTCATCACAAACTCACGACCTCTCATTAATCCAAATCTCGGTCGAGCTTCATCTCTAAATTTTGTTTTAATTTGATATAGATTTTGTGGGAGTTGTTTGTAGCTTTTGAGATTGTCGCGAATCAGATTTACCATCATCTCCTCGTGAGTTGGTCCAAGAACAAAAAGGTTCTCTTTTCTATCTCGAAATCTAAGAAGTTCTTTTCCGAATTTTTCAATTCTACCACTTTCCGCCCAAAGTTCAGCGGGAGTAACAAAACTCAAATCAACTTCTTGACAACCAGCTTTATCTAATTCTTCCTTAACAATATTCCGAATATTATCAAGAATCTTTTTTCCCATTGGTAAAAGGTTGTATAAACCTGAAGCGACACTTTGAATATATCCCGCCCGAATTAGCAAGATATGACTTTCTAAAACAGCATCGTTTGGAATCTCTTTTGATGTTGGAATATAAGCTTTTGAAAATCTCATATTTTGACCTTTTTTTCTATATTTTAACACACTAAATAAATTTTTATGTAATTTCAAATTCGTTTGCATATATCTACGGCACAATATAAATAGTGAATATCTCTTCTTAATGCTGAATGGAATTATCTATAAATTGAGAGAAATATTTCAATTTCCAATTTTTCCATTTTTTCTGTTTGCTATCATTTTTAAAAAAGTACATATTATCTTTATATGCGGTTTGGAAAATCTCTAAACTTTTTTTGTCAGAGGAATCCCAATATAATAAATCGTAATCATTTGCTAAATATCTTTCAAGCGGACTAATATATAATCTAACCTGATTTACTTCGCCATCAAATTTGCTATCGACTAAAATATCTTCAAAAACCAAATCAATTTTATCAAATCTATTTTTATGAATTTCGCGAAAAAATGAAAGTGTGCAACCTTTAAATTTTCGACCTTTTTCATCAATTCGATTATGAAAAAATGTAATTAATTGAGTTTTGCTATCATCTAATAAATTATCGACAAAATCAGTTGGATAGCCGACAAACTCAACCATCGAATCTATTACACCATCTTTGATTTGTTCAATATAATTTTTCGCTTCATCGTTTTTGTAGATATTTGAGTGAAATATTTTGAAATCTTCACGATTCCAATGTCGGAAAATTCCAATTCCTCTTTTACATTTCCAAGTTTCGATGAGGTTAAATATTTTTGAAATCATTTAAATTTATGGATAATTTGCCAAAGAGTTTTAGAAAAAGATGCAAAATATAAAAGTTTATAAGTTTTACTAATATCTTTATATTTATTAAGTTCTGCCCGAGCTTCTTTCAATCTATTTTCAGAAATAAGAAATTGAGCTTTATAATATCCGACTTTTGCATAAGCTATTTTTTTCTCATTTTTATATTTTTGTGATAAATCTTGATTGTGAAAAATATCATCGAGAGTCTCTTTTGTCTCAATCCACCATCGACTAATTTTTTTTGAAGTAAGTGAATTCCCGAGTTTCCGATATTTAACTATTGCATTTGGGATAATTTCAGTTTTTGAATTTGATATTATTTTCATAAAAAGGTCAAAATCTGGAGAAAATTGGTGAGAATCGCGAAACTGAATTTTTCCATCATTTCTAATTGCCACACTTTGCATATTTATTTCATATCTTAATAAATTTTGCTTGAAATAGTCGTTTGAAAATTTTGGAATCAATTCTCCAATTTTATTATCAACCTCATCAATCCAAATCGCTCCACCATAAATTAATTTTACATCAGGCTTATTTTGAAAAATACTATTTTGTAATTCAAGTTTTTTTGGCAACCAAATATCGTCGGTATCCAAAAATGCAAGAAACTCTCCATCACAATATTTTAAACCAAAATTTCGAGCTTCTCCTAAAGGAATCAATTTTGGAGTTTGATAAATTTTCACTTTCTCGCCAAAGCTCTGTGCAATTTCAAAACTTTTATCTGTCGAACAATTATCAATAAAAATGATTTCCCAATTTTGATATGTTTGAGAAAATACAGATTCAATCGCTTTTTTAACATCGTTTTGACAATTATAACAATTCATTAAAATTGAAAATTTACCCATTTTGACTCTCCAATAAATTAAATATATTTCTTATTTCAGTTTGAAAATGAGATTCAAAACTATAATTTATTTTAGTTTGCAATTTTGAAATATCAACTTGTAAATTTTTTATCTCATTTCTATCTTCTGAATTTATTTCAATATCTAAAGTTTGATTATAAATTTTAAAATATTCAGTTTGAACCATTTTAGCAATTTCTAAAATTGAAGTAGATTTACCAGAACCTAAATTAAAAATACTGTTTTCTTTAAATGCTAAACTTTTTTCTACAATTTTTGCAACATCACCCATAAAAATAAAATCTCGAACAGCTTTACCATTGCTTTTAAGAATAATTTTTTGTGTTTCAAAAGCCATTTTTGTTAAGTCATTTAAAACTAAATACCATTTTGATGAATTTATATTTTTTGGAGAACCGTAACTATTTGTCAATCTGAAAATCGTATATGGAATATTAGAATTTTTCACATAATATTCAGCAAAAAGATGAGTTAAAGCATAATCATTTTTTGGATTAGGTTCAAGATTTTCAGAAATATTTCCAAAGCTTTTACCGTAAATATGGAATGTTGAAAAATATACAAACTTTTTGATATTTTGAGTTTTCAGTTTTTCTAATAAATTTCTTGTTCCGAGAGTATTTATTTTTAAAGCTTTTTCAAAATATCCATCTACAAAAAATTCATTAAAACTTGCTAAATGAATTACATAATCTAAATTTAAAGGTAAATTTATAGAGTTCAAATCTGAAATGTCTGCCGTGATTATTTTTGGATTCTTACTTTCTCTACTTGATAAAATGAAAACTTCAAAACCCTGTTTTTCAAAATATTCTGAAATCCATAATCCTAAATTTCCTAATCCTCCCGTAATTAAAATTCTACCACTCATATTTGAAACTTTCTAAATCAATATTTTCAGCTTCATCAGGATTATGTTCTAAATCAGCAATATTAATAACTAGATTCAAATCTGAAATTCCTCGAAAAGCTACCCAAAAGCAGGGTGGAATTGTGAGGCGAGAATATTTTTCAGGTGAAAGAGTATAGTTTGAAAAATGACCTTTACCATCTGTAATTACAAACTCAACTTCTCCAATAGGAACTGCTAAATTTAGAGTCATCTTTTTATGTTTTTTCCAGCCCTTAATTTCATTTTGTTTTATTGTTGTGAAATAAGCTTCTCCAAAATCTGAAAAACCGTCAGATGACTTTTTCATAATATGGAAAATATCCCCTTTTTCGTGAAAAATTTGTTTCTCTTTTGTAAGTAAGATTTTATTCAAATAAATTCCTTTCTCTTAGTTTTTTAATTATATTATAATTTTAGAAATAAGAAATGGAGTTAGTTTAAAAATGAATGAAGAAATCGAAGAAGTTTTAGAAAATGTCAAAATGGAAATGGAGGATAGTGCGGAATCTTTAAAAAGAAATTTCAAAACTATCAGAACTGGGAAAGTTCAAATTTCTGTTTTAGATAATGTATATATTGATTATTACGGTTCGCAAACAAAACTTTCACAAGTTGCTACTGTTTTGACAACCGATGCTACGACAATCTCAATATCTCCGTGGGAAAAAAATATATTACCTGATATTGAAAAAGCAATCCAAACTGCAAATATTGGAGTAAATCCAAATAATGACGGCGACCTCATCAAACTATTTTTTCCTCCAATGACAACTGAACAAAGAGTTGAAAGTGTTAAAACTGGAAAAGTGATGACGGATAATGCAAAAATCTCTATCCGAAATCATAGAAAAGATGCTAATAATTCAATCAAAAAACTTGAAAAAGATAAAGAAATCACTTCTGACGAATCTAAATCTGCTCAAGATGAGGTTCAGAAAATTACTGATACTTTTGTGGCGACAGTTGATACTTTGTTTAAAGCTAAAGAGATTGAAGTGATGAAAGTTTAATTATGAATTTAAAAGAGATTTACAAAGAAAATAAAGCTTTTTTAGAGGGGCATTTTATTTTAAGTAGTGGGAATCACTCTCAATTTTATCTTCAATCTGCTCGAGTTCTTGAAAATCCAAAAGTCGCTGAAAAACTTGCTAATGCTTTAGCGGATAAGATTCGAGAAAGCAATATTAAAGTTGATACTGTTTGTTCTCCAGCTTTGGGTGGTCTTCTTGCAGGTTATGAATTAGCTCGAGCTTTAGGAGTTCGTTTTATTTTTACCGAGCGAAAAAATGGAATTATGGAAATGAGACGAGGCTTCACAGTTTCAAAAGGTGAAAAAGTTCTAATTTGTGAAGATATTATCACGACGGGCGGTTCAGCTTTAGAATCAGCAAAAGAGGTCGAGATTCAAGGTGGCGAAATTGTAGGATTTTCAGCTTTGGCTAATCGAGGATTTTGTTCAAGAGTTGGTAGTGATTTACAGCAAACTGAAAATTGCAAACTCCCAACTAATAAACCGCTTTTTGCTTTAGAAGATTTTATCTTTGAAATCTATAATCCTGATAGTTGCCCACTTTGTGCAAATGGACAAACCGCTATCAAACCAGGTTCAAGAAGTAACTAGGAAAGTTAAATGACTTTTTAGGGGGTGATTAAATCTAGATTATCGGGTCAAGCCCGATAATGACAATAATCTGATATATTATAAAGTTTCAGGATTTAAACTTTCAGAAAGAAATCTTTCCTCAATATCTGAAAATGATTTTGATATTTCCACTTTTTTAAAAAATGGGTAGAAAAGATAAAATAGTTCAGCAGATTTATCTTCAATTACATAACTTGAATTTGATGAATTCTTAAAAAGTTCAAAACGAAGACAAACTCTTTCAGTCCTATTCTCAACTCGAAAATCTTGAAACTGAAACTCATCTAATTCACCGTAGAAATTAAATTTATAGGCTTTCAGATGTTTGGCATTAATTTTAACTTTATATTTAACTTCAATCGGTTCTGATTTATTGTAAAGCCAAACCATATTTTGACAATCGCGACCATAAATTATAAATTCAAGAGGTTTTTTTTCTAAGCTTCTAGCAATTTCAGGTAGGTTTTTCAATTTTATAGTTATCGCATTCTCCTTTTTAAAAATAGAATTTCCAATAAAACTGTAAGCGATTCCCATAATAATAATTACAAGAATCAGCTCTATTAAAGTAAAAGATTTCCTATTTTTGGAAACAGGTATCATAAGTTATATCTTTATTTTCCTTTATTCCACCCTCTTTGCCGTCAGCTCCTAACGAAATAATATTAAAATCGCCATCGCTATTTGTATAAATATATTTTCCGCCCCACGGGTCTTTTGGAATTCTACCCTCATCTAAAAATCCAGAATCAGGATAATTTGAATATTTTTCAGGGTCAGGATTTTTGCTTAATGCTTCAATGCCCTCTTCTGTCGATGGATATAAACCGTTAAACATTTTGAATGTTTTTAGAGATTCAGAAACACTTTTCATCTGAATACAGACTAATTTTTTCTTTGCTTCGTCGCCTTGTCCGATGAGGTTTGGCATAACAAAAGATGCAAGAAGTCCAAGAATAATGATAACAATCATTATTTCAATAAGAGAGAAACCTTTTCTCATAGTGATATAAACCTTTTTAATATAAATTTTGAAGCTATTAGCTATTGAGTCAGTTCCGATATTTTAACATATTTAGAATATAAACAAAATATTCGGAAATATAAAAATTAGAGCTAAAACAAAAAGTTGAATAATTATAAAAGGGATTACACCTTTATATAAATGAACAGTTTCGACCATATCTCCAACTGCACCTTTTAAGAAAAATAGAGCAAATCCAAAAGGAGGAGTCAAAAAAGATGTTTGTAAATTTATCGCAATAAGAATTGCAAACCAAATTGGATTTATTCCAAACTCATTTACAATCGGTAAAAGAATTGGAACGACAACAAAAGCAATCTCTATAAAATCGATAAAAAATCCTAAAATGAAAATGATTCCCATTGCCACAATTACAAAAATATTCTTATCCTCAATATTTTCAGTGAAAACTTCTAAAAGTAAATCAGTTCCACCCCATTCATTAAAAACTAAAGAGAATGCGGTAGCTCCAAACAGAATCATAAAAACCATACCTGTAATTTTCAGAGTTTCTTCAGCAGATTTTTGGATTAACCTCATCGAAAAGGTTTTATTTATCAGAGTTAAAATCATAGCTCCTAAAACTCCTATCGAAGCAGATTCAGTGGGAGAAGCGATTCCCATAAAAATTGAACCTAAAACTGAAAGCATTAGCAGAATTGGAGGTAATAAATTTTTTATAAAAGTGAATGTGCTAATTTTGGGAATTTCAATACGATTTTTTTCTAAAGATTCTGATTTGGAAGTTTTCCACATTATAAAAATAATATAAATTGAGACTAAAATCATTGAGGGAATAATGGCGGATTTGAAAATATCGCCAATTGAAAGATTCATAACATCAGCTAAAATAATTAAAACAATGGAGGGCGGGACGATTTGCCCTAGAGTTCCACTGGCTAAGATTGTGCCACTCGCTAAAGATTTGTCATACTGATATTTCAACATAATTGGAAGTGAGATAACTCCAATCATCACGACGGAAGCTCCGACAATTCCCGTGGTTGTTGCTAAAATAAGACCAACCAAAACTACCGAAATAGCTAAACCGCCTCGGAAATTGGAAAGTAGCGATGTCATAGATTCTAAGAGCTTTTCAGCAATTTTACTTTTTTCTAAGATAATTCCCATAAAGATAAAAAGCGGAATTGACATCAAAGT
>Ga0256826_1001493_pt1 | contig 14510 bp, 14 predicted proteins | sample CV79metaG_FD_185975 | JGI IMG/M metagenome (GOLD analysis project Ga0256826, IMG submission 185975) | Hydrothermal vent microbial communities from East Pacific Rise, Pacific Ocean - CV79 | ecosystem: Environmental > Aquatic > Marine > Hydrothermal vents | place: Pacific Ocean: East Pacific Rise...
GAGAGCTTATCATCAAAAAAGAGGTGTACTTCAAATCAGTCACCATAGCAGGAGCAGTATAATGGCAAAGAGACTATATATCTTGAGTAGTGGAGCAGGTGGGACAAAGTATATGACCACAGAGGCACTAGAGGCGTTGGATGATTGTGAAGTGGTGGTGGGGTATCGCAACTATGTAAAGGAGCTAAAGGAGCTTATAGGTGATAAGCCCGTATTTATGTCTGGTATGACCAAAGAGATACAGAGATGCCAAGAGGCTATCAACTACGCAAAAAAGGGTAAAACTACCTGCATCATCTCTAATGGTGATGTCAATGTATTTGGTATGGCTACACTCATAGTAGAGCTAGTGGATGAGCAGGGGCTTTGGGATGAGCTAGAGGTGATATCTATAGCTGGTGTGACATCATTTTTGGCTACGGCTAGTCGTATAGGTGCACCTATTAGCCAAGATTTTGCCGTCATTTCACTATCTGACAAGCTAACTGATATAAATATCATAGACAAGAGAGTACGCAACTGTTTGGATGCAGATATGGTACTAGGTATCTATAATCCAAAGTCCAGAAAGAGGATACAGCCATATAGAAACTTCCTCCAAGCACTAGGAGAGGGTGAGGAGCGTATAGCTATCATAGCCTCACATGTAGGTCGCGAAGAGGAGAGGGTGACAGTCACTACCACTACAGAGCTAATAGCCCAAGATATAGAGCATCCTCTCATATCTATGTCTACTCTCATCATAGTGGGCAACTCACACACTAGACACACTACCAACGGTCAAATACTCACCCCTAGAGGATATCTAGCCAAATATGATATGGGTGGAGAGCTACTAGATAAAAAAGATAAAATTATACAAAAGATAAGAGATGTACAAGATAAATAGGACTATAATCCCGAATAAAAAGGAGAGTTGCATATGTCTGACAAGATAGAGGGTTATCTAGGGATAACCAAGGAGAAGAAAAAGAGTAGAATGCCTGCAAAGTTGGATTTCTATCAGAGTGCTACTGGCGTAGTATTGGCACTATTTATTGCATTTCACCTAATATTTGAATCTAGTATTCTCATAGGTAGAGATGCTATGATGTGGATGACAAAGATGTTTGAGCTAGATTTTATTATAGAGGGTGGTACACCTGTTTTTATTACACTTCTGGCTATGTTTATATTTACAGTTTTTATTATTCATGCTGGTTTAGCTATGAGAAAGTTTCCTAGCTCATATAGAGAGTATATGAGATTTATAGAGAGTGCCAAAAACCTCAAACATCCAGATACAGATTTATGGTTTTTACAGATTATTACAGGCTTTATAATGTTTTTTATAGGCTCTGTTCACCTATATATTATTATGACTCAGCCAGGTAATGTAGGACCATATTTATCATCAGATAGAATCTATAGCGATATGATGTGGCCAGGCTATCTTGTATTGATGGTCTCTGTAGTTATCCATGCATCGGTAGGTGTATATAGGCTTATTATAAAGTGGGGTTGGTTAGATTTTGATAATCCCAAAGCCAATAGAGCGAAAAATAGAAAGATTATTAAAATTGTAGCTATATTCTATCTCATAATAGGGGCTTTGTCACTTATGTCATATATGAAGATAGGTTATGAGCATAGAGATCATTACGGTGAGAGATATACAGGAGAGCATAAATGAAAGTAGTCTATACAGATGCATTGATAATTGGTGGAGGCTTGGCAGGGCTTAGGGCGGCGATAGCTACTAGCCATAGTGGATTGGATACAATTGTACTCAGTCTCATACCAGTCAAACGCTCACACTCAGCTGCAGCTCAGGGTGGTATGCAGGCTAGTTTGGCAAATAGTATCATGGGTGAGGGTGATAATGAGGATGTACACTTCGCTGATACAGTCAAGGGTAGCGACTGGGGTTGTGATCAAGAGGTGGCTAGGATGTTTGTCACCACTGCACCCAAAGCTATACGAGAGTTGGCCGCTTGGGGTGTGCCATGGACTAGGATTAGTGGTGGAGATAGAGAGATAGTAGTCAATACCAAACGCACCACTATCACAGAGAAGGCAGAAGCTCACGGGCTTATCAATGCTAGAGATTTTGGTGGTACAAAAAAGTGGCGTACCTGCTACACCTCTGATGCTACAGGTCACACTATGCTCTATGCAGTAGCCAATGAGGCTCTAAGACTAGGTGTAAATATACATGACAAAAAAGAGGCAGTCTCTCTTATTATGAAAGACAATCAGTGTCACGGTGCTATAGTAAGAGATCTCAAAAATGGTAAGCTAGTAGCATATGTAGCTAAAGGTACACTCATGGCCACGGGAGGATATGGTAGGATATACAAGCAGTCTACCAATGCCACTATCTGCAAAGGCACAGGACATGCCATAGCACTAAATGTAGGTGCCTATATGGGCAATATGGAGGCTGTACAGTTCCACCCTACACCTATAGTGCCATCTGGTATACTTCTCACAGAGGGGTGTAGAGGTGATGGTGGAGTGCTCAGAGACAAAAATGGATATAGATTTATGCCAGATTATGAGCCAGAGAAGAAAGATCTAGCTAGTAGAGATGTAGTGAGTCGCCGTATGCTAGAGCATATCAAAAAGGGTAACGGTGTACCATCTCCATATGGTGATCATCTATGGCTAGATATCTCTATATTGGGTCGTGAGCATATAGAGAAAAACCTCAGAGATGTACAGGATATCAGCAAGACATTCAACGGTATAGACCCAGCAGATGAGGGTGAAAAAGGATGGATGCCAGTCCTACCAATGCAGCACTACTCTATGGGTGGTATCAGAGTCACACCAAAGGGTGAGAGTATCAATATCAAAGGGCTATTCTCTGCAGGTGAGGCATCATGTTGGGATCTTCATGGTTTCAATAGATTAGGTGGCAACTCAGTGAGTGAGGCTGTGGTATCTGGTATGATCATTGGTGACTACTTTGCTCAGCACTGCCATGATACCGAACTCTGTATGAGTAGTACAGAGGTAGAGGAGGCTTTGAGAGCTGAGAATGAGTATATAGACTATCTACTATCACTAGATGGTGGAGAGTTGATATATGACATCAAAGACAGAATGAGAATAATCATGCAAGATAAAGTAGGAATATTCCGTAATGGCAAAGATCTCAGTGATGCAGTAGAGGAGCTAAGTAAGCTGTTGGCAAAAACCAAACAGATAACTATCACCAATAAATCAAGACACCTAAACCCAGAACTTGAGGAGGCATACAAAGTACCTATGATGCTCAAAGTAGCACTATGTGTAGCCAAAGGTGCTAGAGATAGAACAGAGAGTAGGGGAGCACACTATAGAGAGGACTACACCAAGAGAGATGATGTCAATTGGCTCAATAGGACATTAACATACTGGGCAGATACAAGTGATCTAGAGCCTACTATAGAGTATGAGGAGCTAGATATATCCAAGATGGAGATGCCACCTGCATTTAGAGGATATGGTAGAAAGGGTGATACTATAGCCAATCCTGAGAGTGAAACTAGAGCCAAAGAGGTAGATGATATCAAGTCTGCCCATAGTGGTGATAGATATGAACTACAAGACAAGCTAATGCCATTTGAACTGCAAGAGATATACAAGAGAAAGAACCAAAGATTAGGAGTAGATTATGAGTAGAACTATCACTATAAAGGCTTTGAAGTATAACCCATCAGATCTAGAGTCCAAGCCACACTTTGAGGAGTATCAGCTAGAAGAGACTCCTGGTATGACACTATATATCGCACTGAGCAAGATCAAATCTACCATAGATCATGATCTAAGCTCAGATTTTGTATGTCGTGCTGGAATATGCGGAGCTTGTGGTATGATAATCAATGGTAAACCCAAGCTAGCTTGCAAGACTCTTACAAGTGAGTTTGAAGATGGCTTTATAGAGCTACTTCCTCTACCTACTTTCCCTCTCATCAAAGATCTATCGGTAGATACTGGCTCATGGATGAATAGTATGTCACAGAGAGTAGAGAGCTGGATAGTCTCTAATGAAGAGGTAGATACATCAGTATTGGAGGAGCCTATAGAGCCAGAAGTGGCTGATGAGGTGTTTGAGTTAGATAGATGTATCGAGTGTGGGCTATGTGTAGCGGGATGCTCTACAGCACTCATGAGGAAGGACTTTGTAGGAGCTGTAGGACTCAATCGTGTAGCTAGATTCTCTATAGATCCCCATGATAGTAGAACTGATGAAGATTTCTATGAGATAATAGGTGATGATGATGGTATATTTGGCTGTATGAGCTTGATGGCATGTGAAGACCACTGCCCAAAGAATCTATCCTTGCAGAGTCGAATAGCATATATGAGACGCAAAATGGTGGCTCAGAGATAACCTTTAGGAGAGTGTATCCAACTGCCAAATATGGTGACTTTGCCTTTGGGTATGAGCTTCATCGCTTCCCATGTTGCTTTTTGTAGGTTGGTTGCCATATATATCTCCTATGAAGTTTGATATAAATAAATTATGATAAAATCATATCAAAAAAATAGGTAAACTAATGCATAAAACCAATATGTTTTTACTAATACTATCTACAACGGCACTATCTATGATGATGAGTGGCTGTGTATCTCGTGATAGCTGTGCTCACAATGCATCCAAATATGGATACTTCTGCTATAAAAATCATAACTATGGCAAAAATAGAACTACACTATACAAAGCTGGAGTGAGGGCAGGATGTAGAACGGCTGAGGGCTACTACACCAAGGATTATGCAAGCTCTGGATGGTCATCTGATTACAATCTAGGGTGGGGTGATGGTAGAGCCACTTGCAAACACATTGTACCACAATCAGCCAGAGTCAATGGTATGAGGACAGAGTATCAGCAGAGCTTAGATATAGATAAATATCGGAGAGGTAATGCTCATATTAGTCATGATTATATAGATGATCTCTAGGATGATAGAAGTTATAAACTCCACAGAGTATGAGCCAAACTGTATAGATAGATTAGAAAGCATCAACTCAATCTATACAGATAGGAATATTGAGCTTGTATTGTGTGATGATAAAGAGATGAGAGTTATAAATTATGATACCAGAGCTGTAGATAAAACTACAGATGTTTTGAGCTTCCCTTATGATGCAGAAGGGATAGATTTTGTAGAGACAGAGCATATACCTTTGGGGTCTATAGTGATATCCATAGACAAAGCTAGAGACAAATCAGATGAACTAGGGCATAGTATGGATGATGAGTTGACTCTACTATATGTACATGGGCTACTACATATTTTGGGATATGATCATGAGGTAGATAGCGGAGAGATGAGAGCTGAAGAGAGTAAAGTTATTGCAGGGCTTAATTTGCCAAAAAGTTTGATAGTAAGGACAGATATAGTATGATAGATTTTGTTATTTTTATAGTTTCATTAGGTGTCTTAATATGGGGGTCTGACCTTTTAGTTGATCAGAGTGAGATTATAGCCAAGAGATTTGGGATATCGGAGTATATCATAGGAGCTACACTAGTAGCACTAGGTACTAGCCTACCTGAGATGGCAGCATCTATCACCGCTAGCCTAGATCACAAGCCAGAGTTAGCAGTATCCAATGTAATAGGAAGCAATATATTCAATATTACTCTAGTGCTATCTGCTGTATTTATCATAGCCAAAAAGGTATCACCAGATAGAGACTTCTTTGCCAAAGATAGTAGCTGGGCACTATTTCCCGTACTGATATTTATACTGATGGCACTAGATGGTGAGTTTGGTAGATTTGATGGTCTACTATTGATGTTTTTGATGATAGGTTATATATTATTTCTACTCAGCACAGGTAATGATATCCTAATAGATGATGAAGCATCAGAAGAGAGTGGAGAGTTCTCGTGGGTCAAGGCTGCTGGGCTCTCTATTCTTGGATTGGTATTGGTAATAGTAGGTGCAGACTATGCGATAGATAGTGCCTCTACCATAGCCAAAGGGCTAGGGGTGAGTGAGTGGATTATAGGTATAGTGATGATATCTTTGGGTACATCTTTGCCAGAGCTTATGGTATCTGTACGAGCTGCCATCAAAGGCAAAGCAGATATGGCTATAGGAGCTATCATAGGATCCAATATGGCAAATACAACTGTAGTACTAGGCTCTGCCGCACTAGTCGGTGGTATAGAGATAGACCCTATGAAGTATTCATTTGATATAGCCACTATGTTAGTGGCTACACTGATGTTAGTATTTCTCTCTGCCAACAAACTATATAGCAAACCAGCAGGTATCAGCCTACTGATAGTATTGGGAATATTTATGCAACATACTATGAGCTCAATATAGGTAGCTACACTTGATAAAAATAGGAATCTTTGACTCAGGGTTAGGTGGTCTTACTATATTAAAGTCTATCACCCAACAGCTAAAAGGTGCAAAAGTCTACTATATAGCAGATACCAAAAATGCACCATATGGTGAGAAGAGCTATCAGGAGATATTGGAGTTTAGTTTGGATATCACTAGGTACTTGATAGACTTTTATGAGATAGATGCACTGATAGTAGCTTGTAATACTGCTACTTCAGCAGCCATCGAGCACATACGCAGAAGCTACCCAAAGCTCATCATTATAGGAGTAGAACCTGGTATCAAGCCAGCTATAGAGCAGTCAAGCTCTGGGCATATAGGTGTATTAGCAACTCCTGCTACACTTAGTGGTCACAAATATAAAAATCTAGCAGTTACTCTCTCTAATGGTAAAGATATAACTCTACATGAACAGCCATGCTTTGGACTAGTAGAACAGATAGAGAATGGAGCTATAGATACAGATGTGACTAGGCATATGCTTGAAGAGTGGCTAGAGCCTATGCGTGATGCTGGAGTAGATACTATAGTATTGGGGTGTACACACTATCCATTGGTGGCTGATGTAATAGAGAGTATTATGGAGAGTAGAGTCAAGCTCATACATACAGGTGAAGCCATCACAGAACAACTTCTAAATCAAATTATAAAAATAGGGCATAAAAATAGTGGAATACTAGATTTAAAGCTACTGAGCACGGGTGATATATCTGATGATATAGTAAGCTATCTATGTGATAAAAAGTTTGAGAGGATAGATATATAGAACAATCTAATATCTAGTCTGAGTAGACTAGATATAGTACTATTAGCTCAAGCTCATTCTGAAGTATAGATTTTCCTCTTCATATGATATTCTCTTGCCTAATATATCCATTATAGTAGAGAATGTATCAAAGAACTCATCATCTAGTCCAACCTCAGGCTTAACATATTTTGCCAAGAACTTCATAAGAGTAGTTTTAGTATCCTTAAATGTTCTTTGGAACTCAGCTATTAGCTTCTCTGTCTGCTCATCAGCTCTTTCACCATCTTGTATCATCTTGAAGAACTCTACATCTTCACTAGTCAAGTGATCCATAGCAAGATCTACAAATCTTTTGAGAGCTCTCTTAGCTTCACTTTCATTATTTTTTACATATTCAGCTATTACTTTTTGTCCTATCTCTACTAGCCTCGCATGTTCACCTTGCCACTTCTTCACCATTTTTTTGTTTTTTGAATCAAAAAAAGATAACATTTCATCTCCTTTATTTTTTGGATATTTTCCTATATAGTATTATATCATAATTTATATTGATTACTTAGTATGTGAGTCCAAGTAATAACTATTTTGATATAAACATATACATTTTTAGCCATTATTTTTAAATCAAATATCAAACTATTACATATTGATATCGATGAAGTTTTGTATTTATTAAACTATAAAACTTATGGATTTATCCTAACTTATATATTGAAAATTAACTTTATACATCATTGACATTGAGATTAAAACTAGTTATAATTCTCATTACACAAAGAAAAAGGAGTTTAAAATGGTTGATATAAGTTTATTTGACGAATTGTCAAAGGTTAATGGTTATATGGGTGCAGTTTTAAGTGATTTTACAGGAGAGATACTAGTCTCAGATGCTTCAAAAGTGAAGTCATTGGATGAGACTTCTATGAGATTCAATGAAGATTTTAGAAGTATTCATGAGATAACAGATAAGCTAGGTCTTGGACATACTAAAAATATGCAAATAGATGCAGATAATGCGATTATCGTAATGGTATGTAGTGGAGTTGATGCTAGAGTACACCTACATGCATTTGTTATTATGACAAGAGACGGTAGTGTTGCATTAGCGAAAATGGCTCTCAAAAATCTTGTTGAGAAAGCAGCAGCAGAATTAGCATAGCTATCAAAAATACACGACTAGGGTAAGATATCTTACCCTAGGTTTAAATAACTCACCATATATACATCATCTTACACAGTTAATAGTAATAATCAGATTTTTATCATCAATTTTATAGTATTTAAGTACTTTTTTGATACCCTATGTTAATTATAGCGAATGGGGCAAGGCATTGATAGATAATGATTTGAATGTTTTAACAGATAGGACAATAGATAAATTAAAAATTGCTAAAGATAAGGTATCACAGGTTGAAGCCTTTTTAGATGGTGTAAAATCATTGATACCTTTTAAAGAAGTATGTGTATTATCTATAGACAAAGATACTAATAGTGCTATTAATATAGCTCCTAGTGATGAAGAGTCATGTAATTTATCTCTCGATGAAAAAGGCATACTACCACAGTGTTACCACTCACTACAGTCACTCTACATTAACGATGTCTCTAGAAGTCTTCTATTTAATGATCAAATAGACCTAATAAACAAAAAAGATATTGTCAAGATATTAGTCTCTCCAATTATAAGTAGTGGAGATGATAGAAAAGTATTGGGTATAGTATGGATTGGTTTAGAAAAAGGATTTCAGCAATTTATTCTTGAAGATGTAGAAAATTTGGAAAAATTTATACGCTCAACAGGAAAATATATCTTAAATAATGGTTTTTTATCTAATTCTGATAACCATGAAAGTATTATAGAGTGTATGGGTATGAAGAAAACTCTATTGGCAAAGATGAAGAGAGTAGAAGACTATTACGCTTCCACTATACATGATATCAGAACACCTATGAGTGCTATTATGGGTTTTATGGAGCTTATGCTTCTAGATGAGAAAAATGAGGAGAAGAGAAGCTATATCGATTCATCTCTCAAAAGTGCAGAGCATATCATAGCACTTATCAACGATGCACTAGATATGAGCAAAGTAGCAAGTGGCAAGATGAGACTAGACAAAACTACATTTTCCCCTATTGTAGGCTTGGGAGATGTAGCTAAACTATTCTACAATAGTATGAAGAAAAATAATATTGAATTTAGTGTATATTTAGATCCATTGATGCCATCCATGATAAACTCAGACCTACACAGAATAAAGCAAATCATCAACAACCTACTAAGTAATGCTATGAAGTTTACACCAAAAAAAGGAATGGTATCATTAGAAGCTTGTTATAATAAAGACTCAAATACTCTTGAGATATCGGTCTCTGATACTGGTATAGGTATAGCCAAAGATAGACAAAAGAGTATATTTAGCCCATATATACAAGAGAGTAATACAACAAGCACACAATACGGTGGTACAGGCTTGGGTCTAGCTATCTCACAGCAGCTTAGCATACTCTTAGGTGGTACTATATCTATAGAGAGTGAACAGAGAGTTGGCACTACTTTTACAGTGATGTTGCCATGTGAAGTAGCTAATAATTTAGACTCCATAGTCGATAGAGAGATATTTGAAAATCAGTCTATACTTATCTATACAACAAATAAAGATCATCTACTTCTCAATACAATAAGAAGATATCTAGATAGCGTAAATATAGCATATCACCTATTAGATGCCAATAAATCTTTAGTGATTGATAAACAGTATAATCTAATCATTATAGATAGAGATGACTCTTTTGAATATATAGAGTTATTACAAGAGTATCTAGATAGCGATGGTAAAATTCTTCTAGTAGAAGACAGATATAGTTCAAAAGAGTGTCATTTGGAGGGTGCTGTCAAGCTAGTATATAGCCCAATGTTACCTGACAAGCTATTTGATACACTACACAAACTTATAGTACCTATGAAACAGATAGATAGTGATAAGAATAGTGTAGATAAATATATCTCACTCAAAGAGTACAAAGTACTTGTAGTAGATGACAATATGGTAAGTATAAAATTGATGATTGAGATACTGAAAAAGTATGAGCTTCAGACAGTAGGCTGTTGTAGTCCTCATGAAGCATTAGAAATATTTGAGAATGAATTATTTGATATAGTCTTTATAGATCAAAATATGCCGATGATGAATGGTGATGAAGCTATATCTAAAATGAGAGAAATAGAAAAAAATAAATATCAAAAAAGAACTAAAATATTTGCTTTAACTGGTGATACTGATATGAATATCAATAAAAAGATGATAGATGCAGGTGCTGATGCAGTATTTACAAAGCCACTGCATATCAAAGAGATTTACAAAGTAGTATTTGAGGCAGTAGAGAGATCCTAAATCAGGATTTCTCTAGCTCAACCAATAGCACTTCATATCTCTGTACTATCTCATCATTTTGGTCAGTAGCCTTCTCTAGTCTTTCGAATAGTCCATCTATATTTTGTTGGTGTAGTCCCATCTCTTTGGATATCTCCATTATAGCACTATTATCACCACTACTAGATACTTTTATGAGCTTCTCATTCAGTGCAGCTACCTGCTCCTCTAGCTTCTCTATCTCATTTTCACAGTATGTCATCTCTTTACTATATGGTGCTCTCTCACTATTTCTCTGTTGTAGTATCTTTTTTCTTTTTTGTTTGAGCTCTCTGTGGTTGATAGTGGGCTTTTTCTTTTTGGGTTTGGCTACTGCCTCCTCCTCCCAGCCTATCTTCTCTAGAAATTCACTATAGTTACCATCGAAATACTCAGCCCCACCTTTATGAAATATGATTAGAGCATCAGCTAGTCTATGTAGTAGCATCTCAGAGTGAGTGACTATCACTACAGAGCCTTCAAACCTTTCTATAGCATCAGCCAATGCATCTATGGATTGTATATCTAGGTGATTTGTAGGCTCATCTAGTAGCAGTAGATTGGCAGGAGTTCCGATGATCTTGCCCAGCATTACACGGCTTTTTTCTCCACCTGAGAGTACCTCTACTTTTTTGTCTGCTAAATCACCAGTAAACATCATACGACCTGCTATATTTCGTACCTGTGCTATACCTATCTCTTTGGATACTGAGCTTATCTCCTCTATGATTGTAGAGCTATTGGTGAGTCTCTCTATATTGGTCTGTCCAAAGTGTGCTATGCGTGTAGATGGGTGCTGTGAGATAGTGCCGTGAAGTAGCTCTAGCTCTCCTGCTATGTAGTTGAGTAGAGTAGATTTACCTTTACCATTCTTGCCTATGATAGCTATCTTTTTACCTCTCTCTATAGCTAGAGTCAGATCTCTAAATAGTAGCTCATCTTTACTATATCCAAAGCCTAGCTCCTCTCCACGCAGTATCACCTTCGCTGGTGTGTCCTTGTAGTTAAATGAGAATGATAGATTGGTTTCAGACTCCAAAGCATTCATATCATCCATCTTCTCTAGCTCTTTGACTTTGGACTGTGCTAGTGCAGCGGTAGAGGCTCTAGCTTTGTTTCGTGCTATAAACTCCTCTAGCTCTTTTCTCTTTTTGTCTTGATTGGCTTTGGTCTTCTCGTATGTCTCATCTTCTAGCTCTAGAGTGGCATAGTATTTGTGGCTATCACCCTCTATGACTCGTAGCCCTCGTCGTTGCAGTCCCATAGTATGAGTCGACACACTATCCATAAAGTCTCTATCGTGCGTGATGAGTATCACCTCTCCGTCAAACTCACGGATAAATCTACTCAGCCAACGCAGAGATACGATATCTAGGTAGTTGGTAGGCTCATCGAGTAGTAGCATATTGGGTTCAGTTGCAAGTAGCTTGACTAGATTTATCCGTATCTGATACCCTCCAGAGAAGCTTAGAGGGTCTTTGTCTAGATCCTCTGCGGTGAAGCCTAGACCAAAGAGGAGCTTCTCAATCTTGTAGAAGTTCCACTGCTCATCATCAGGGAGTACCGCTAGACACTCCTCTCTAATAGTAGGCTCTGTGAAGTGCAGATGCTGTTTGAGTGTACCTATACGGTAGTTTTTGGGTATAGATATATCACCATTATCATGTGACTCCTCCTCTAATATCATCTTGAAGAGTGTAGATTTGCCAGAGCCATTCCTACCCACTAGTCCGATCTTTTGATTTTTGAGTACCTTTAGATTGGCACCACTGAGTAGTACCTGTCCACCGAAAGCTTTATCTAGATTAGTTATCTGTATCATTATATTCCATTTTTATAGTATAATTCGCGATTATACTATAAATAGATAGAGATAGAGGGTATTTTGAGTGAAAATATATTAATAATGGCATGGTTGTCTATATCTGTAGTGCTGATAGTGGGGATGGCAATTACTGTATATATCAAATCCAAAAATAAGATAGAGAGGCTACTAGAGTCCAATGATACTCTCAGAGATGAGAACTATCATCTAAGTATGCAAAATATTAAAAATGAGAGTGAGATTATAGCTCTAAATGAAATCAACCAAAAATTAAGTAGTAATCTAACAGAGCAGTCACAGAGATTGAGTATTGAGCTTGAGCAGATTATGGATAGAGCTATTGAGTCCAAGCTAGAGAAGATAGATGCAAAAAATATGCAGAGCTTGGGGCAGATACTAGAGCCATTTAAGTTCAATCTAGAGAGCTTCAAAACAGAGGTGATAAGACAACAAGAGAGTAGTATAGAGAAGTTTGCATCACTATCCAAAGAGATAGAGCAGATATCCAAAATGGGGCTATCCATAGGTAAAGAGGCAAAAAACCTCACCCAAGCACTCAAAGGTAAAAAGCAGATGCAGGGAAGTTGGGGTGAGATGATACTAGAGAGTGTACTAGAGCACTCTGGATTAGTACGCGATAGACACTACTATACACAATCTAGCTACAGAGATAGTGAAGGTAAGCTCAAGAGACCAGATGTAGTGATCAAGCTACCCCAAGAGCGTACCATTATAGTAGACTCGAAAGTATCACTAGTAGACTATGATAAATATATCAAAGCAGATAGCACAAAAGAGAGAGAGCAATATGCCAAAGCTATGGTGACCTCTTTTAAAGCTCATATAGATACTCTGAGCCAAAAAGAGTACACAGAGTATGATATAGGCTCTTTACAGTATGTATTTATGTTTGTACCTATAGAGAGTGCTTTTGCTTTGGCAGTGCAGAGTGATACAGAGCTATATGAGTATGCCTTACAGAAAAATATAGCAGTAGTAAACCCCTCTATCCTCACAGTATCTCTAAAGACCATATATCTATATTGGCAGAGTGAACACTCCAATACACTAGCTATCAAGCTATTTCATGAAGCGGGTGCACTATATGACAAGATGGATCTATTTGCACAGAGCTTCACACAGATAGGGAGACAGCTAGAGAAGACAAACCGTATCTATGAGACAGCTCACAAAAGACTCACCGAGGGTAGTGGCAATCTCATGGGCAAAGTAGAAAACCTCAAAGCACTAGGAGCTAGAACCAAAAAGAATCTAAAAAAGAGTATCAAGTTTGATACAGTAGAGCTAGATATGGATGATATAGAGTAGGGTAGTCGTGCATAATCTAGGACAATATCAATGTTATTTTGTTTCAATTATACTTTTAAAAGGCATATAGATGAATTTCATATGAATTTTAAATATATAAGATAAATATTTTGATATAATTTTTGCTATTATTATATCGGAGATAAGATGAGATTTTATATAGCCACAGATCATGCAGGGTTTGCATACAAACAGTATGTCAAGGAGTATGTAGAGAGTAAAGGTCATGAGATTATAGACCTAGGACCAGACTCTACAGATAGAGTGGATTATCCAGACTATGCCAAAAAGTGTGCTGAGTCTGTACTAGCAGATGCTGGAAGCTTCGGGATACTAGTATGTGGTACAGGCATAGGTATCTCCATAGCTGCCAACAAAGTAGCAGGTATCAGAGCCGCTCTATGTCATGATGCATATACAGCTGCTATGTGTAGAGCTCACAACGATGCACAGATACTATGTTTTGGTGAGAGAGTAGTAGGCAAAGGTATTATAGAGAGTATGATAGATGCCTTTATTGATACGCCTTTCGAGGGTGGTAGACATGCTGGCAGAGTATCCAAAATAGAGCCATGTGGCTATGGTGCTGAGCTAGGCTAATGAAATATGATATGAAAAGAAAAATCAAAATTGCAATAGTTGCGATACTCTTCCCTATACTACTATGGACTATGCAGCATACATATAGTAGTATTCACCCTCCAAAGTTGGTTTATATTCCCAAAGGAAATCCATCCACACTACTAGATGAGCTATCTAGACAGAGCATACCACTCAACTTTTTTGATTATAGATTTTTCAAGAGATATGGAGTGCCTAGTAGTGGTTGGGTGAGATTTGCCAAAGATGAGGAGTTAACTAGA
>Ga0256826_1001494_pt1 | contig 14506 bp, 18 predicted proteins | sample CV79metaG_FD_185975 | JGI IMG/M metagenome (GOLD analysis project Ga0256826, IMG submission 185975) | Hydrothermal vent microbial communities from East Pacific Rise, Pacific Ocean - CV79 | ecosystem: Environmental > Aquatic > Marine > Hydrothermal vents | place: Pacific Ocean: East Pacific Rise...
TCACTAGAGTGTGATTTTGTTATAGCTATTTACAACCCAAAAAGTAGAAGTAGACTTGACCCCTACATCGGAATGCTTGAAAAATTAAAAAGTGTTGAAGATGCAAGAGTTATAGTTATCGCAAGAGATTTAGGACGAGCTGAACAAAGCATAAAAATAACAACTGCAAAAGAGCTAATCGAAGCTGGTGTAGAAAATGAAGAGGTAAATATGTCTACAACTTTACTCATAGGAAACTCAACTACTAAGCTTACTAAAGATGGAAGAGTTTTAACTCCTCGTGGTTATCTAAACAAGTACGAACTAAGTGGAGATATGAAAGAGGGTTGGCGAAAAGAGAGTTAATCTCTCTTTGCAAACTTTAAAAAAAGTGTCATATATCTTGTAACTTTTGAGATTTTTGAGGGTGTTACTATCTCATTTTCTAAGTAAAGATTCTCAAAAGTGTAAAAATCTCCCTCACCCAACTCTTTTGTATCCATCCCAATTTTAGGACGCATTAAAATCTCAGTAGTTTTAACATCTTTTCTTGGGTTTATAGGTCTTATGATGAGTTGTTCATCACCCAAACAAAGTGCTTTTTTTGCAATGGCTGAAGCTGCAGAAAATGATGTAACACCAGCTATAACTTCAGAATATTTATAATAACCCTCATTCATCTCTTTTATGCGATGAAGAAGATAGTAAATACTTGAGTAAACTCCAGCATCACCAAGTGTTACAAAACAGACACTCTCATGAGAGTCTAAAGATTCAACTATAACTTTTGCTTCATTATCCCAATCATTTTCTACAAATGCCATCGGTGAATAAACAGGAATAATTTTTTTCTCTATTTTTAAAATTTCTAAAGCTTGTGAAACAATTTTGTACGATATAGATTTATCAAAACTATTATTTTTACTTTTTGTGGGTACACAGATGGCATCACAGTTTTTAAAAGCATTTAAAGCTTTTAGTGTAAGAAGTTCAACATCACCTGGACCTAGCGAAACCATGTATAATTTTTTATTCATTCTTTTCTTTTTTGTAATATTTCGCAAGTATATCCAAAACTTAGATAAAATACTTTTATGAAACTATCACATCTAAAACAAATTAGTACTTACTTAGAAAAATTTAAAAAAATATCTGCTATTTATAGAGTGAATGATAGCCTTGTAAAAATAGCATTTGATAAAAATGATGAAATTTACTTTGATATGACTCGTTCAAATTCTAGAATTTTTAAATGCCAAAATTATGCAAGAAGCAAAGTTTACAATGCTCCTTTTGATGTTGTTTTAGCAAAACGATTTAATCGTGCAAATGTTTTAGATATAAAACTTTTAAATGATGATAAAGTTCTTTATATAAAAACTTCAATAGCTTCTGCATATAAAGAAGAGATAACTATTTTACAACTTGAATTTACTGGAAAATATACAAATGTAATTATTTTAGACGAAAGCAATATTGTTTTAGAAGCCTTGCGTCATGTAGATTTGTACTCTTCTTTTCGTGAAGTTAGAGTTGGTCAAAAACTTTTAGATATCAACCCTGCTCCCTTTGTAGCAAAAGACTACCCACTTGATGATATTGAAAAATTTTTATATGATGAATGGGAAAAAGAACAAGAACAAAAACTTAACTCATTAAAAAAACAAAAGATTGCATTTTTAAATAAAAAACTTAAAAAACTACAAAAACTTTATGATGCTTTAGATAATGAGGCTGATTTAGTAAAAACTGTTGAAACCCTGCAACATCATGGTAATTTACTCTTGGCAAATCTTCATGAGATAAAACCGTATCAAAAAGAGTTTGAAGTACTTGATTATGATGCTAAAAGTGTAAAAGTACAACTTCATCGTGAGTTTTCTAGCCCAGCACAGATGGCAAACTCACTTTTTAGCAGAAGTAAAAAAGCAAAGCAAAAAGCTACCCATTTACATATTGAAGAAAAATCATTAAGTTCTAAAATAGAGCATATAAAGTTATTTATTCACACAGTAAAAGAGGCAAAAGATTTAGCAAAAATTCAGCTTCTTTTTCCAAAAGTTCAGCAAAACAAGAAGATAAAAGTAAATGATTCAATAGAAACTTTTTGGATAGAGGGCTATAAAGTTCAACTTGGTAAAAATGAAAAAGGCAATATTGAAGTCCTACAAACAGCAAGAGCAAAAGATATTTGGATTCACATGAAAGACAGACCCTCTGCTCATGTCATTATAAAAACAGATAAACAAAATTTGCCACTTCACATCATAGAGGGTGCAGCTAGACTTTGTGTAGATTTTACAATGTTTGAAAAAGGTCGATATTTAGTAGATTATACTCCAAGGCGAGAAGTAACCATACAACACGGTGCGAATGTACTTTATAATAAGTACAAAACCATTGAAGTAGATACACAATAAAGGAGTTTTTATGGCAGTAGGACCAGTTGGAAATGTAATTTTTGCAAATCAGCAAACAGCTAGTGTAGCTTCTGTTGCAAATTCTCATAATAATCGTGTAGATTTTCAAAATATGGTAGCACAAACAACCATACAAGAAAAAGATGAAAAAGTTTTAGAAGTTCGTCCAACAGAAGAAAATCATGGTATTAATCCAGATTCAGAACATCAAAAGAATGAAGCTGATCAAGAAACTAAAAGAAATGAGAATGAAGAAAAATCTGAAGAAGATTCTGAAGATGAATTTTCTGCTCATAAACTTGACATAACAGTCTAATAAGAGCATTTTCGCTATAATTGCACTTAATATTATTTTTGGGATATTTATATGAATGTATTTGCTGGAGCAAAAGATAGAGTTGTGACAGGTATAGCACTTGTTATTGGTGTTTTAGCCATTGGTATCATAGATAATTTCTTTTTAATGTGGGGATTTTTAGGTCTTGTATATCTTTTAGCTTTTAATGAAGCACTAATTCTTTTTAACATTCAAAATAAAAAGCTTCTAATCCCTGCGGCTATTTTATGGCTGATTACTCTTTACTATCCTTATGGTGATAACCTATTTATTTTAGCTGGAGTTATTTACGCTTCTGGGGTTGCTTTTAACAAAGAAATAACTTGGAAGAACTTTCTTCCTTTCATCTATCCTACTGCTGGTATGCTTTTTATATTTACAATGTATCAAGAGTATGGTGTCATAAGCCTTTTATGGCTTTTAATAGTTGTTGCAATGACTGATGTTGGGGCTTACGCTGTTGGAAAAAGCATTGGTAAAACTCCTTTTTGTGAAACTAGTCCAAATAAGACTATGGAAGGTGTTGTAGGTGGCATTGTAGTAGCTACAATTTCTGGAATGTTTGTTGGATTAAGTTTAGTAGATATAACTTCAGCACTTTTAATCTCTTTTGGTGTAGCAACTTCATCTATCTTTGGTGATTTATACGAAAGTAGCCTAAAAAGAGCAGCTGGAGTAAAAGACAGTGGCAATATTTTACCAGGTCATGGAGGGATTCTTGACCGCATAGATGGTTATCTTTTTGCCTCAATAGTGATGCTTATACTTCTTAGAGGGCTTGTATAGTTGATAGTTTTAGGCTCTACTGGTTCAATAGGTGTAAATACTTTAGAAATTGCAAAAAGATTCTCTCTGAACATAGATACACTTGTTTGTGGTAAAAATATAGACCTTTTAAATAAGCAAATCAAAGAACATAATCCAAAAACTGTAATTATCTCAGATAAAAAAGATTTAGACAAAGTAAATCATTCAAATATTTTTTATGGTCATGAAGCAATTATAAAAAACATAGAAGATTCACAAAGTAAGCTTGTTGTAAATGCACTTGTTGGTTTTTTAGGACTTCGTCCAACTTTAGCTGCAATAAACAGTGGTAAAAAAGTAGCTCTAGCAAATAAAGAAAGTCTTGTTGCTTGTGGTGCTTTTATAGATGTAAGTAAGATTCAGCCCATAGATTCTGAACATTTTGGACTTTGGTATCTCATGCAAGAGCGACCAGTTAGCAAGATGATAATTACAGCGAGTGGTGGTGCATTTCGTGATTGGGATTTAGATAGATTAAAAACAGCAACTTTAGCAGATACTCAAAAACATCCAAACTGGTCAATGGGGCAAAAAATCACCATAGACTCCGCAACAATGGTAAATAAAATATTTGAACTACTTGAAGCTAGATGGCTTTTTGGTGAGGGTGAATATGATGCTATCATAGAAACAAAGTCACTTATCCATGCACTTATAAACTTCAAGGATGGCTCAACAACAGCACACTTTGCAAATGCAAGTATGCAACTACCAATAGCTTACGCACTAGATGCTAAGATGCAAGAAAATATCCTCCCTCATGTAGATTTACTAGAAGTTGCAAAACTAGAATTTAAACAAATAGATAAAACTCGTTATCCTATTTGGGAAATCAAAGAAGATTTACTAAAAAATCCTAAAAAAGGTGTAGTGGTAAATGCAGCAAATGAAGTAGCAATAGAAAAATTTATAAATAAAGAGATAGGTTTTATGGATATAAGTAAGACTATTATTCAAGCCTATGAAAAATTTAATGATTTACCAACTTGTGTTGATGATGTGTTTGAGATTGATAAAGAAATTAGAAAGATTTTGATTTAGAGTAGATAATAAGATATAATAAAAGAAAATATGACAATTTGCAATATTTTTTAAATTAAGCAAATTTTGTAGATATACTTTTCTAAATTCAAAGGAAAGTATAATGAAAATACCAAGTTTATTTACTATGTATAATGGGGAAATAGAAAATATGAATATGTCTATGACAAAAAATAATACTATTAGAACTGTTGAACTTTTTGCAGGTGTTGGTGGTTTTCGTTTAGGACTCCAAAAGGTTAAGCATAGCTCTAAAAGATTTAAAATAATTTGGAGTAACCAATGGGAACCATCTACTAAAACTCAACATGCTTCAGATATTTATACTGCTAGATTTGGATATGAAAATCATTCAAATAAAGATATATCAACAGTAAATGTTACAGATATTCCAGAGCATGATTTACTTGTTGGTGGTTTTCCTTGCCAAGATTATTCAGTCGCATCTACACTTAAAAATTCTCATGGAATAGTGGGTAAAAAAGGTGTACTTTGGTGGGAAATATATAGAATACTTCAAGATAAAAAAAACAAAGCTCCAAAATACTTACTTTTAGAAAATGTAGACCGTTTACTGAAATCCCCAGCATCTCAAAGAGGTCGTGATTTTGCAATTATTTTATCATCTTTAAATGCACTTGATTACGCTGTTGAATGGCGTGTTATAAATGCTAGTGAATATGGTATGCCCCAACGAAGAAGAAGGGTTTTTATATTTGCATCTAAAAAAGGGACAAAGACATATAAACTTTTAAAAGATAATAACACTCTAGGTATTTTAAATAAAGAGGGTTTATTTGCAAAAACATTTCCTATTAAACAATTAGAAAAAAACAATATTATATCAGTAAAATTAAGTGATGATTTAGTAGATATAACAAATAATTTTAATAAAGAAAAACCAAAACAAAATGCTTTTTTAGATTCTGGCTATATGCTTGATGGAGTTTATTATACATCTAAAATAGAGGTAGACTATGATGGAGAAAAATCTGTACTTGGTGATTTTTTAGATGATGAAAAAAATATCCCTAAAGAGTTTTATATAGATGATGAAGAGCTGAAAAAATGGCAATACCAAAAAGGTGCAAAGTCTATAGAAAGAGTAAATAAAACTACTGGACATAAGTACTTATACACAGAAGGTAGTATGGGGTTTCCTGATTGTGTAAATAAACCTTCACGTACTATTATAACGGGGGAAGGTGGGGCTAGTGCTTCTAGATTTAAACATGTTGTCTATGTGGATGGTAGACATAGAAGACTTACTCCTATTGAGCTAGAAAGATTAAATATGTTTCCTGATAATCATACAGTTGGAGTAACTGACTCAAAAAGAGCATTTTTAATGGGAAATGCTTTAGTTGTTGGGATAGTTGAGAAATTTGCAAATCAATTAGTAAAAGAGATATAAATTGGAATATAAACTACATTCATTTAGACATGCCCAGATTATTTTAGAAAATGAAAACACTTATAATAAAGTGTGGGGTGAACTTTTAAAAACCATCAAAAGTATAACTGATGATGAAATTATTAATTATTATGAAAACAACAAACGAAAAGCAAAAAGTATCTCAGAAGCAATAAATAATATACTAAAAGATAAGTTAGTTAAACTGGGTTGGAATGAAGAGAGTTATATCTTTCAAGATGATGAATATAGCGGAAACAGATGGCGACTTGATTTTGCAAAAGAAAGTGTATCAGTAGAGGTAGCTTTTAATCATGGTGAAGCTATAGCATGGAATCTCATCAAGCCCGTATTAGCAAGTGAGTTAAATCATGTCCAAAAAGAGATAGATACTGAAATAGGTGTAATTATTTGTGCAACTAAAGACTTAAAAGAAAAAGGCGGTTTTGATGGAGCTGTTGGAGAATATGAAAAATTTCTTACTTACTTAAATCCATTACGTGATGTTTTATCTGTCCCTATCGCTATCATAGGATTAGAAGCTCCAAAAACTTTTGAGATAGAAGTTAAAAAAGTTAATGGTAAAAATCAAGGTATGGTAAAGAGAATTAAATGATATTAAGCATAGAAAGTTCATGTGATGATAGTGCTATTGCCATTACAGAGATAAAAACAAAAAAACTTCTTTTTCATAAAAAAATAAGTCAAGAATTAGAGCATAGTGTTTATGGTGGTGTTGTTCCCGAACTCGCAGCAAGACTTCATGCAGAGGCACTTCCTAAGATTTTAGCAGAATGCGAACCATATTTTAAAGATTTAAAAGCAGTAGCAGTTACTTCAACTCCTGGTTTAGCTGTAACACTTGTTGAGGGTGTCACTATGGCAAAAGCTATAGCAATCTCACTTGATATACCTCTTATTGGTGTAAATCATCTTATTGGGCATATATACTCTTTATTTATCCAAAAAGAATCTCAGTTTCCTCTTACTGTTTTGTTAGTCTCAGGTGGGCATACTCAAGTTATGGAAGTAAAATCTTTACATGAGATTCAAACAGTAGCAAAATCTATGGATGATTCTTTTGGTGAGAGTTTTGACAAAGTAGCTAAAATGATAGGGCTTGGTTACCCAGGTGGTCCACTCATTGAAAAGTTAGCAAAAGATGGAGATAGACTAAAGCATAACTTTACAGTACCGCTTCATCAATCACCACTAATTGCTTTTTCATATAGTGGTCTTAAAAATGCTGTTCGCTTAGCCATACAAAAAGCCGATGGAGATACAAGCACATATAAAGATATTGCTGCCTCATTTGAGCATATTGCAACAAAACATCTTACTATGAAATTAAAAAAGTACTTTAAAACTAATCCGCCAAAAACATTTGCTATAGTTGGTGGGGCATCTGCAAATCTCTACTTACGCTCACAGATAAAAGAACTTTTAAAACCACATAATGCAGATTTACTTCTAAGTGATTTAAAATATTGTTCAGATAATGCTGCTATGATAGGGCGTGTAGCTATAGATATGTATGAAAATAAAATGTTTACTTCCCCTCATGAGCTATCTTCTGCTCCAAGAAGTTCTTTATAAACTTAAGTGAAACTTAGCCTAAAATCACCCATTTCTAAATAAGAGTTACTTTATCCCCTTTAGATTATACTTCTGTCAACAAAACACAAATAGTGTTAAAGAATTAAAAAACAAGGAGCCAAAATGGCAACTACAAAGTTTAAAGGTACAGACGTAGAATTATTAGGAAATGAAGTAAATGTTGGAGATAAAGCACCAGCAATTACTGTTGTAAACTCAGATGGTTTGGGTGATGTAACTGTTGGTGGAGCTAGTGGTAAAAAACAACTTATCATTGTTGTTCCTTCACTAGATACGGGTGTATGTGCTACTGAAACTCGTAATTTCAATGCAAAAGCTGCTTCACTTGGTGATGTAACTGCAACTATTGTTTCTCTTGACCTTCCATTTGCTGCTGGACGTTTTTGTCAAGCTGAGGGAATCAATGACTTAACTGTTACTTCTGACTTTAGAAATAAAGACTTCGCAAATGCTTATGGTGTTTTACTTGGTGGATCAGTTTTAGCTGGTGTTACTTGTAGAGCAATCTTTGCAGTAAATGAAGAAGGTGTTGTAACTTATAAAGAAATCGTTCCAGAAATCACTGAAGAACCTAACTACGATGCGGCAATTGCTGCTGTTAGTTAAGAAATTTTAACAATATTATAAAACTTGATTTAAAACAAGACAATTTTTGTCTTGTTTTAATATAATTCCCTAAACGATTGAGATTTGACATAATTTTAATCTATTAGATAATTTTTTAAAGCTACATACTCTCCTATATAGCTTTTGGTGTGACTGGCACCTACTAATAAAATAAGATGATGATCTTATTTTATTTCTCCTTATTTTAGAGCATATTTGCTCTAAGAAACTACCCTATGAAAACCTTTTATTCTTATTGGCACTTCATCTTTATTGAAAAAAATATCACCAATATCTTCAACTGTAAGTTTCTCACCATTTTTTGTAGTAAGTGGATACTGTATTTTAAAATGTATATATTCCAAATCACCATCATATTCATCAAGAATATCATGCATTGCTTGATGATGCTCAAATCTATTTTCATCTGGAATAAGTTCTAAAAAATCAAAATATTTCAACTCTTCATTTTCTTTAAAACCAAGTCTTTTTTTCCATTCTCTACTTAGTATAAACTCTTGAGTAACAATATTATAATCCCAAACTCCATCACTAGAAGAATTTATAGAAAATTCAAAATTATTATTTTTAGACATTTTTACCCCTTAAGATTCATTAATTTTACAAGATAATTAATATATTTTAGCTTAGTTAGAAATTTAAGTATAGTTTCTAGTTTTACTTTTTAATCCATCCATCTTCTAGGATCATACCCATCAGTTGGTCTTTTTACTACTTTGTTTGATACATTTACAACCATATCTATTGTATTTTCTTTATAAATTACATTAAATTTTTGAGAATCTTTTACTTTTTTAAAATTTAATTTTTCAAAAAAAACATCAACACTATCATTTTCTAAGATACTTACTTGTATTTGTGTAAATATACCTCCTGCTTCTTCTAAAAGTTGCTTCATCATAAAAGAGCCTATACCTTGTTTTGTGAACTCAGGAATGACAGCCAAACAAAGAGTTGGTATCTTAGATTCTTCAAGTAAACGAATCCAAACAGCACCTACTATCTTATTTTCAAGTAACGCATATAATCCTAAATCTTTATCTGTAAGACCATAAAACTTATGAAATTTATCAAGTTGTGAGAAATCTTTTACCTCTTTGTCTAATTCATTGAGTTTATAAACATACTTAAGCATATCTGTTGCAATTTTTTGTTCAGATGATCGTAAAAAATATAATACTGGATTCATTATTTTCCTAAACTAAAAGTTTTAAAAAGATTATACAATAAAGCAAAATTTTAAGAGGAGAAAATATAAATATATTCTATAATGCATAAAAATTAAAGGAAATAAAATGAAAATTTTAAAATTATCAACACTATTATTGGGTGCTGCATTATTTTTATCTTTGGGTTCTAGCACTCTTAATGCTGGAATGAAATGTGGAGCTGGTAAATGTGGCGCAGCTATGAAAGCACCAAAAACTTGTGATGATAAAAATTGTGCAACAAAGAAAACTTGTGCTTGTGAAAAGAATGGTGGTACTTGTAAATGTGACACTAAAAAACCAAAAAAAGCTATGAAATGTGGCGCTGGTAAGTGTGGCTCTAAAATGTAACTACTAGGACAAAAGAGTTTTATACTCTTTGTCTTTTTTAGATAAAAATTATAAAATAGACTTTATATTTTGTATAACTGAGGCTATCAAAGTTTCTCTTGCTTCAACTGATGCCCAAGCAATATGTGGCGTTATATAGAGGTTTTCTTTATTTTTTATATTTAAAAGTGGATGATTTTTTACCATTGGCTCTTTTGTTAAAACATCAAGACCAAAATATATATTTTTCTCATCAATTATCTTAGCAATAGCATCTTCATTAATGATTCCACCACGACCAAGATTTAAAACACAAGCAGCATCTTTACACATTGCCAACTCATTATAATCTAAAAGATTATTTGTTTTATCATTCAGCGGTGCATGAATAGTGATAATATCGCAAGTTTTTAAAAGCTCATGAAGCTCTAAATGCTTATAGTCTGTTTTTGTATTTTTTCCACTAGTTGAGTAGTAACAAATCTCTGCACCAAAAGCTTGTGCAATATTTGCAACACCCCTACCAATAGAACCCATACCAATAATTCCCCATCTTTTATCTTTTACTTCAAAAAATGGTTTTGATACATCTGTAAAAATAGCAGAATTAGCATAACTACTATCTTTAACATATTCATCATAGTATCTTGCATGACCTAAAAGATAAAAAAGTATAGAAAAAGTATGCTGAATTACAGAGTCAGTTGAGTAACCAGCTACATTTTTCACAACTATATTATGCTCTTTTGCGGCATCTAAATCAACATTATTCATACCAGTAGCCGCTACACAAATGAGTTTTAAATCATTACACTGACTCATCATATCTTTAGTTATAACAACTTTGTTTGTTACTATAACGTTAGCGTTAGTTATTCTTGTGAGTGTTTGCTCATGAGATGTAGTCTTATAAACTTCAACATCACCAAGTTCATCAAACCCACTTAAATCTGTTTCACCAAAGGTTAAAGCATCTAGCAGTACAATTTTCACTTAGTTATCTTTTATCTTTGTAATTAACTCACGAGATTTCTCTAATGCTTTTTGTACCTCATCAAAAACAAGGGCTACTGCTAAACGACGACCTTTATGAGCATCTGGTTTTGAAAATACTCTTACAAAAGAATTATCACTAAATAAAGAATCATCTACATCTATAACTGGTGCATTTGAGTGTTGCATATCTGTTTTATAAGCTGCTGAAGCACCATCACCATAAAAAGTAAACCCAAGAGGAAGACCAAGAACTGCACGAAGATGAAGTGCAAATTCACTTTGTGATTGAGTTATAAGTGTTACCATCCCTGTATCATGAGGACGTGGGCTAACTTCTGAAAAATAAACCTCATCACCTTTTATGAAAAGCTCAACACCAAATAAACCACGACCACCAAGACCATCAGTTATCTCTTTTGCCATTTTTTGTGATTTTGCTTTTGCTACTTCACTCATTTGCATTGGTTGCCATGAAAATACATAGTCACCATCACGCTGTTCATGACCTATTGGCTCACAAAAAACAGTCTCTTTACCATTACGAGCAGTAAGCATAGTTATCTCATAATCAAAATCAACAAATGCTTCAACAATCAACTCACTTGCATCTCCACGAGCCTCTTTTGCTATCTCCCAAGATTTACTTACATCATCAGCACTTTTACAAATTGACTGACCGTGACCTGAAGAACTCATAACAGGTTTTATAACACAAGGATAACCCATACGAGCAGATGCTTCTCTTAGTCCATCTTCAGTAGTTACAAACTCATAAGGACCAGTTTTTAGACCAAGCACCTCTGCTGCAAATGTACGAATATTTTTTCTATTCATTGTTTTACTAACAGCAGCAGCGTTAGGTATAACGTTATAGCCTTTATCTTCAGCAGCAAATAAAGCATCAATACTAATAGCTTCTATCTCAGGAAGTATATAGTCTGGTTTTTCACGGTAAATAATTTCTAAAAGAGCATCTTTATCTTGCATATTTACAACGTAAGAGCGATGAGCTACATGATGAGCTGGAGCATTTTGGTATCTATCTACTGCGATAACTTCAAGTCCAAGTCTTTGAGCTTCTATGGCTACTTCTTTACCAAGTTCACCAGAGCCTAGTAACATTACTTTTTTTGAGTTCGATTTTAATGGAGCAGAGAATTGCATATAATTCCTTTTAAGGGTTATCTTTTTTTATTAAAGGAATTATATCGTAATGAAATTAAAGGAAGAAAGTTGTGTTAAAAGTATTTTTAACTTCACCTTTAAATGTGATAGTTCTGTCATTCATACCAAGATATAAAGTATCTCCACTTTTAGGATAAACTTCAACATCTCCACTAACGTTATCCTCTTTTAAAGCTCTGTAAAAACAAGCAGCCATACCAGTACCACAAGCTAAAGTTTCATCCTCTACCCCACGCTCATAAGTTCTTACTTTTATAGTATTATTTTCTACATGAGCTATGTTTACATTTGCATTATATTTATTTCTTAACTCTCTTGCCATCTCCATATCAAACTCAGCTATATTTTCAACAAAAGACACCAAATGTGGCACACCAGTATCTATAAGCCACCAAGACAAAGAGTTAAACTCTATAGTATCATTTAAAATTTTAGGTGGTGTAAGCTCACTCATAACCATAGCTTTTTTATTTCCATGATGCTTTGTAATTTTTGCATTTATAACACCGGCACCAGTTAAAAAAGAGATCTTTTTAGAAGCCAAATCATTTATAAACGCATAATGCGCACAAGCACGGCTTCCATTTCCACACATATCTGCATGACTTCCATCAGAGTTGTAAAACTCCCACTCAAAATCATACTCTTCATGAGGGATAATTACAATAAGACCATCAGCACCAATACCATCTTGACGATGACAAAGCTCTTTTGCTAAATCACTTCTATCTTTTTTCTCAAGTGCATGAAAGATTACAAAATCATTTCCATTTGCACTATATTTAGCTAGATTCATAGGTATTTATCCTTTATTTTCTCTACAAAATCTTCAACCTCTTGCTGAAGATTTTTAAGTTTTAGTGAGTTGTCAATAACCCAAGTAGCTAACTCTTTTTTTTCATCAATTGGCATCTGTGAAGATATACGTTTTAAAGATTCTTCTTCACTATATCCATTTCTTTTTACAAATCGCTCAAGTTGAATATCTTGTGGAGTATAAACAACTACGCTCTCTTTTATATCATAAGCATTATTTTCAAAAAAAAGTGGAATATCTATGAGGTACGGAAATTTAAAACCATCTTGTTTTATGGAGCGAAGTTCTATCTCATCTCGTATCTTAGGGTGTAAAAAATCTTCTAAAATCTTTTTTGCATCATCATCTGAAAAAACCAATGAACCAAGTTTAGCTCTATTTACTTTTGAGCCATTTACAAACTCTTCCCCAAACTCAGATTTCACCCAAGATGAAGATGTATCTAGTATCTCATGAGAGATAGTATCTGCATCTATGACACGCATACCATTTAGTGCCAAAAGTGATGCTACTGTACTTTTTCCAGTAGCAATTCCACCAGTCAATGCTATAGCGTACTCAAATGCCATTAGTTTTTAACAATCCCTAAGTACTCTTTACGAATGTAGTTTCCCATTGCAAAAGCGGCTGGATGAACATCACAATTGTAGTAACTCAAACCATCTATCATATCAGCACGATGTAGGTTTATATCTGCTGTTGGGTGATACTCCTTTGAAGATAGTAAAGCTGTCTCATTAGTACCTAAATTGTAAGGCATAATGATTTTAAAGTATTTTCCAAGTATCTTCATCATCTCTTTATTTGACTCAGTATCATCTAAAGCTGGATGAGTACTTACAAACTGAGCATCATCTTTTAAAATTCTATTGATTTGTGATGCTAAAACTGCATCTAACTTCATCTCAGATATAACTACATCATAGGCATCATCTTCTAATGAACTTATAGTATCAAGCTTACAAGCTACTACTGTAGTAGTACTCTCTTGATGTCTTAATGCTTCTTTATTTAACAACTCTGCATCATCACTAATTATTAAAATATCTTTGGCTTCTTTACTTGTACAAACTGGTACATGAACCATCATCTCTGCATAAATTGTTTTTTTCATTTATAATCCTAAATTTATATTAGTGCGATTTTATCATATTTGTATTAAAAAGCTTTGAAAAGCTTAAAATTTACATATATTTAAGAATTAATTGATATTTCTATATAACTCTAACTTAATCTTAGTATAATTTCATCAAATATATTATTAGGAAATAAAATGAATTATAATAAAATACGCTCAATCTGTAGAATTATTCGCATAGTTGTTGGGCTTGGTTTAATCGCTACTGGTGTTATTACGGGGAATGTTTGGTTTTACTTAGGAGTTATCCCACTTATTGCAGGAGTTATTAACTTTTGTCCATTATGTATTATCACTAAAAAGTGTGATATATAACTATTTACTAAAGGATATAGCTTCCTTTAGTAAAAAACTTTAGTTAGTTTTTCAAGCCAATTAAAGTTTGAAGAAGTTGATCTGAAGTAGTAATTGTTTTACCATTTGCTTGATAACCACGCTGAATAATAATCAGCTGAGTTAGTGAACGAGATAAATCAACATTTGATGCTTCAAGAGCTGAAGACTGGATGAATCCACGACCAGATGTAGCAGCAGTACCAATTGTCGGGTCACCTGAGTTGGCAGTTTGAACAAAAATATTACCACCTTCG
>Ga0256826_1001495_pt1 | contig 14503 bp, 14 predicted proteins | sample CV79metaG_FD_185975 | JGI IMG/M metagenome (GOLD analysis project Ga0256826, IMG submission 185975) | Hydrothermal vent microbial communities from East Pacific Rise, Pacific Ocean - CV79 | ecosystem: Environmental > Aquatic > Marine > Hydrothermal vents | place: Pacific Ocean: East Pacific Rise...
TAGTTTCAGCTTACTCAAATACAGAGTATTTTATGGAGTCTATTGCCATTGGCATTGACTACTATATTTTAAAACCTATTAAGATGCCTCGTCTTATAGATACTCTTTTTTCTGCAGTAAAGCGTATTGTGGACAGACGTTTAGCAGATGCTTACCGTAAGCGTGAAATTCGAGCAAAGGTTCAAAAAGCTTCGGTATCTATCTTATCTGAAATCACGAATGTTTCACCTAACCCGACCATTGTTTACTCAAATGGAAATATTACCTTTATGAACAAGGCGTTTACTAAGCTTTTTGATGAGGGCGACCTGAAAAAATTAATTGAAAATGAGAAGCACTTATGGAGTTTTTTAAATGAAAAAATCTCTATTGACAGTGTGGTTCATTCTCAGAATGATTTTATTGAACAGTTAGATGATTTTGAAGGTGATGGTAACAAGCATAAAATTTCACTTCGAACCAAAAATGGTAGAAAAATTTTCTATGTGTTTAGAAATGAACTGCATTTAGCCGGAACCAAAGATGCTGCGGTATATACATTTAATGATATTACCGTTATTGAGTACCAAAAAGTTCAAATTGACCAGTATAATGAGCACATGAACGACTTGATGTACACAAAGTACAAGTCAACAGAGGCTTCAAATCAGCCCGATATTATTAATAAAACTAGCTTCTAAATAGAAGTTAGTCCTTTCAAAAACTCTCCCCTTATGGAATACGAATGACCTACGAAACTTACCTAGAAAATATTAAGACCTTAAACAAGTATGCGCACTATTATTATGTTTTAGATGACCCTTTAACTACGGATGAAGTGTATGACAAACTTTATCATGAAGTCGTGACTTATGAAGAAAAGAACCCTTCTCAGTTGCAAACAAACTCACCAACACAAAGAGTAGGGGATGTGGTTTCACAAGGTTTTGTGAAAGCCCCTCACTTAAGTAGAATGTGGTCTTTAGAAGACTTGTTTAACAGTGAAGACTTACAAAAATGGTTAGATAAAACGGCTAAATTAAGTGAAAACATCTCTTTTTATTGTGAACCTAAATTTGATGGGGCAAGCCTCAACCTTATTTATGAAAATGGAACATTAACTCAAGCGATAACCCGTGGTGATGGTGTTATTGGTGAAGAAATTACCCAAAATGCAAAAACCATTCGCTCGGTGCCTTTAAGCATAGACTATACAGAACGTTTAGAAATCCGTGGAGAAGTGGTTATCTTTAAAGGTGACTTTGAAAAGATTAATATTCAAAGAGCCAAAGATGGTGAAGCTCTTTTTGCTAACCCAAGAAACGCTGCAGCAGGTAGTTTACGACAGTTAGATTCACGCATTACTTCTTCACGAAACCTTGTCTTTCTACCTTATGGAATAGGGGAAAATGAACTTGATTTTTCTCTTTTAAGTGAAAAGATGGCATTTATTTATAACTTAGGTTTTAGACGACCACCCCTTCGGGCTTTAGCTAAGGGTTTTGATGAGATTGAAGAGACCTATAAAGAAATGGTGGAAAAACGTGACAGTTATGACATGATGCTTGATGGTATGGTCATTAAGGTGAACCAAATAGAAGCCCAAGAAGAGATGGGTTATACGGTTAAAAATCCTCGTTGGTCATCGGCATATAAGTTTCCAGCGGTGGAAAAGATTACCACAGTCAAAGAGATTATCTTACAAGTTGGACGTTCGGGTGCGGTGACGCCTGTTGCAGTAGTTGAGCCTACTCCTATTGAAGGGGTTGTGGTGGAACGTGCAAGTCTGCATAACTTTGATGAGATAGACAGAAAAGATATTCGCATTGGTGATAAGGTGATTATTCTTCGCTCAGGGGACGTTATTCCAAAGATTATTAAAGTTTTAATTCACGAAAGAACCGACCAAAAAGCTTATGTTCGTCCAACAAAATGTCCTGTTTGTGCGTCTGAGCTTTTAGATGAAGGTGCTTTAACGAAGTGTCAAAATCTTCAATGTACTTCACGTGTGGTTAACTCTATCATCTACTTTGCTTCAAAGCCTTGTTTAAATATTGATGGTTTAGGTGACAAAATTGTTGAAACACTTTTTGAAGAAGGTCTCATTAGGTCGGTAATTGACCTGTATGACTTAACCTTAGAACAGTTACTTGCACTTGAAGGTTTTAAAGAGAAAAAGTCTAAAAATTTAATTGCCTCTTTAGAAGCTTCAAAAGGTAAAGAGTGTTGGCGTTTCATAAATGGAATGGGCATTGAACATATCGGAGAAGTTGCCTCAAAATACCTTTGCGAAAACTTTGGACTAGGCTTTGTTAATGCAAGAAAAGAACAGTTGATTGCCATTGATGGTATTGGTGAAGAGATGGCAGAGTCTTTTTTAGAGTTTGTTCGTGTAAATGATGAGTACATTCAAAGACTACAAACGGCATTAGAACCACTAGAACCTGAAGCCAAGGTAGAAGCCAAGGAAAACCCTTTTAAAGGTAAAATAGTCGTTCTAACGGGTTCTATGAGTGAGTCTCGTGGAAACATTAAAACTATGCTAGAAGAACTTGGGGCTAAGGTTTCAGGTTCAGTTTCTAAAAAGACGGACTTTGTTATTTATGGCGAAGATGCGGGGTCTAAGTACGACAAGGCAGTAAGCCTTGGTGTTGAGACGTTAACAGAAGAACAGATGAAAGAAACCTTACTCTAGATTGGTAGCATAAGGTAATTAAAATTATTTTCTTCATAAGATAGTATTCTAAAATAATTTAGTAAAGTGGAACATATCTATTCTATGCTAAGCTTTATCTCATATGAATATTTTAAAGGGGCAATTATGACAGAAAAAGTATGTACCTCCTTAGAAGGTGAAATTTTAGAAAAAGTACCCATGAGTGCTGAAGAATTTAAAGAGATTTCTGATATTCAGCAAGAAGTTTTACAGATGGTTGCCGATGGTGAGCATCAAGAAACGATTCTAATTAGTTTGTGTCAACTTGCTGAATCTCTACTTCCTAATTCAGTAGCCTCTATAATGATAAAAGATGAACAAACTGGTTTAATGAGTGTTTTATCTGCACCAAATATTCCTGAAAATGGGCATCAGGCCTTACAAAACTTGAAACCAGGACGGGGTGGAGGTTCGTGTGGAAATGCTGTTTTTCATAATCAGCCGCAATACGTAAAAGATACCTTTCATGATGATCGTTGGCTTGATATTCGTAAAATTGCAGAAGATTTTAATATCTGTTCATGTTGGTCTATGCCTATTCGTGCCAAAAATGGTGATGCAATAGGAAGTTTTGCTCTTTCATCTTTTGAACATCGAGAACCCTCATCTTTTCATAAAATGCTTTTAGATGTTTCTGCTTTTATTGTGGGTGTTGTCTTACGTAGAAAACAAAAATAATAGCTAACTTTATTTTTCAGCTTTGCCTTACCCAAACACGTTACACTTCGCGTAAAATAAATCAGGATTAAATAATGGCATACAACAAATTAACAGAAGAAGAAGCTTACGTAATTTTACAAAAAGGTACAGAGAGACCATTTTCAGGTGCACTTAATGAAAATAAAGAACAAGGTGTTTACACCTGTAAACAGTGTAATACGCCTCTGTTTAACTCAGAAGATAAGTTTGACTCAGGCACAGGTTGGCCAAGTTTTGATGATGATATACAAGGCGCAGTAAAACGTATTTCAGATGCAGATGGTCGTCGTGTAGAAATTGTGTGTACTAATTGTGGTGGTCACTTAGGGCATGTTTTTGAAGGTGAAAGAATTACAGCTAAGAGTACACGTCATTGTGTAAACTCACTTTCACTTAGTTTTATTAAAGAAGACTAATTATACTATCCGTATTTTTCTAGATTTTTTTATTGGGGGTTTTTAGTATAAAATCCTTCCACCTTCTTGCGTGAGAAGTCCTCCCGTTCAAATTATCTTTTCATTCCACTTACTCTGAATTGTAGTATCTGTTACTATTGCTTGCAGAGGTCTGTTTTACATTATTTAAGTGAAATCAGTTTGCGTAAAGCCATAAACCATATCCCCTCTCTCTCTCTTTTCTAGGGAGAGGACCTTAGCTTCAAAAATAGTTTATTAAATATAGGGTGTAGGTATATTTAAAGTTATGTTTTGTATTGACTCTAGCAAGCTCATAAATTAGTTTTTTTCCTGTGTAACTTAAAAATAGATTCTGCTCAATAGAAATACAAGTTAAGTTTTTTTGAGATAAAATAGTTAAATAAGGGGTTCTCATGAACATATTAAATAAGAAAATTATCTTATCAGTACTGTTAGCTTCAGCACTTACTCTTCAAGCAGACTGGACAACAGAAGCGGGAGACATCATACAAATTGCACTTCCTCTCTCAGCTTTAGGAGGGACTTATATAGCTGATGATAAAGAGGGACGATGGATGTTAGTTAAAGGTTTTGGACTTAATACAATAACTGTTCATACTACAAAAGCCTTAGTCGATAAGTGGCGACCAACGGGACAAAATCCTGACTCTTTTCCTTCAGGTCATACGGCAGCAGCTTTTGGTGGGGCTTCGTTTATTCAAACACGTTATGGGTATGGGTATGGTATTCCTGCATATGCTTTGGCCAGTTTTGTTGGGTATTCTCGAATTGTTTCAGAAAACCATTATGCAGATGATGTTGTTGCAGGTGCTTCTTTAGCCATGATGTCGAACTGGGCATTTACGGAACCTTTTGTAAATGATGTTACGCTTTCTGCTTCAGCAACAGATGGTGGTATAAAAATTACGGCGAGTATCCCTATTGGTGGAGATGATAGAGTGAGTGAACCCCCAACAGCTATAAAAAATGTAAATTTTAACCCTGATGTACATTTTGTGTTTGAGTTTGGCGCGGTTTGGATGCATAAAGATGAAGTGAAGTCGCCTGGGAGTTTGGGAGATACGGTGGACTTTGATGCTTATGCAGGAACAGCAGACCCTACAACAAGTATTCGAAGTGGATTTGAATTTTATTTAGATGATAAGAATGAACTTTTTATTCAGTTCTCTCCTTATGAAATGCGTGTAACAGGAATGCTTCCTAATAATACATATTTTAATGGAAAAGATTTCACTGCTTCAACAGCAGCTAATGATACCTTTATGGCGTACCGTTGGAATGAGTACCGAGCTCGTTGGAGGTACACCTTAATTGATGATACTCACTTTGTCCTAAAACTGGGTGCAGGTCTAAGTGTTTCAGAAAATGAAGTAGAGCTAAGTGAGCTTACCGGTGTAAGAACAAGTTCAACAGCCTCTTCGATTGTTGCCTTACCTATAGGACATATTCACACAGGTTTGAAAATTGGTTCACAGAGTGAGCTTTATGCTGAAGTGGATGCGGGTGGCGGCGGAAATGAATATATACTTGATGCTACGATTCAATACCGTTATAAAATGAGTAAACATTGGGATATTGGTGGTGGGTACCGCTTTCAAAGTTTACGTATAGATACGTCTGAGCTTTATAATCATTATGCGGCAGATAATATTGTTATGAATCTAGGGTACTCCTTTGCTTATTAAAATACTTATATAGGGTATAATCCGCTTATGATTAGACTTGACCAATATTTAGTAGAACACAACTTAGTAGACAGCCGAAACAAGGCTCAACAACTTATTAAAGACTCAAAAGTGAGTGTGAACAAAAAAGTGATTACAAAGTCCTCTTTTAAAGTTTCAAATGAACTTGTAGAGCTTGATGATGAGTATGTGTATGTTTCGCGAGCGGCGTATAAACTTAAAAACTTCCTTCCTCGTTTACCCTTTGAAGTAAAAGGCTTAAAAGCTTTAGACATAGGCTCATCAACAGGGGGATTTACAGAAGTTCTTTTAATGAATGATGTTGTTAGTGTGACTTCGGTGGATGTGGGTTCTTCTCAACTGCATCAAAAACTTTTAGATGACAATCGTGTTATTAGTATTGAAAAACAAGATATACGTGAGTATGTGAGTGCAGAGCCTTTTGAACTCATTACTTGTGATGTCTCTTTTATCTCTTTGTTAAATATCTTAAAAGCCATTGATACGCTAAGTTCACAACATATAATTCTCCTTTTTAAACCTCAGTTTGAAGTAGGAAAAAATGTCAAACGTGATAAAAACGGTGTTGTGGTAGATAACAAAGCCATTATGGCTTCGATGATTAAGTTTGAAGACACCTGTGCCTTAATGGGCTGGAACAAGATCTTAATGGAAGAGTCTTCGGTTACGGGTAAAGAAGGAAACTTGGAGTACTGTTATTATTATGTTAAACAATAATATAACCGCTATTGCCATTGGTGGCTTTGATGGCATGCATGCGGCACATCAGTATCTTTTTTCTGAACTGGGTGAACACGGAGCTGTTCTTGCCATTGAAACAGGTTATGCTGACATGACACCAGGCAAACATCGACAAGACCATACGCATTATCCTCTGTTTTATTACGATTTAGAAGAAATTAAAGGTCTTAGTGGTGAAGCCTTTATTGAAAAGCTAAAAGCAGACTTTCCTGAGCTTAACAAGATTGTTGTTGGTTTTGACTTTCATTTTGGAAATAAACGCTCTTGTAACTCTTTAGACTTAAAAGAGTTGTTTGATGGTGAAGTGGTTGTTGTAGATGAGGTTAAGGTTGATGGCGTTGCGGTACATTCACATAAAATTAGAAAACTACTTGAAAAAGGCAAGTTAGAAAAAGCCAATTTGTATTTGGGCTATAACTACCAACTTAAAGGCAAAGTTGTTTCAGGGCAGGGGCTTGGTAAAGAGAAGTTAGTACCAACTATTAATATTGAGACTCTAGGGTATAGACTTCCTAAAGAGGGTGTTTACGCAACCTTGACACGGCTTGATGATGATGTTCTTTATCCTTCGGTTTCGTTTATCGGGCAAAGACAGATTACGGATAACTCTTTTGCTATTGAGACACACATCTTAGACACCGAAGTTCAAGCGAGTCAAACTGCCGAAATATCTTTTTTACATTTTGTACGAAAGAACCGAGCTTTTGACTCTTTTGAAGCGTTAAAAGAGCAGATTACAAATGATATATTAGAAGCGAAGAAAGTTATTAACTTTTTGGCACTTTAAGGAGTCTACATGAGTACAGCATGGATTTATCTGATTATTGCGGGTGTGTTTGAATGGGGATGGCCTGTTGGTTTAAAACTAGGTCAGAGTGATACCAGTACGAATTGGTACTGGTTGGCTTTTGCAGGTGTGATGATGGTTGCTAGTGGTGCTTTTTTAATGATGGCTCAAAAAGAAATTCCTATGGGAACAGCGTATGCAGTTTGGACAGGAATTGGTGCGGTAGGAACCTTTTTTATAGGAGTCGCTTTTTTTGGTGATGCAGCGACACTGGCACGTTTTTTCTTTATCTCATTGATTATTGTTGGAATTGTAGGAATGAAACTTTCAAGTACACATTAATGCCTTACCTTTTACTTTTTTTAGTCTCTTTTTCTCTGTTGTTTTCTAATGCCTTAGAAAAAGAGAGTTCTCCTTATCTTCAACAACATAAAAACAATCCTGTTAATTGGTACCCTTGGGGTGAAGAAGCTTTAAGTAAGGCTAAAAAAGAGCATAAACTCATTTTTCTCTCTATTGGTTATGCAACGTGTCATTGGTGTCATGTAATGGCGCATGAGAGTTTTGAAGATGAAGCTATTGCCCAACTTCTTAACCAAGACTATGTTGCCATAAAAGTAGACAGAGAAGAACTTCCTCATTTAGATAAACTTTACCAGAACCTTCATGTTTTACTTAAAAATCGCTCAGGGGGATGGCCCCTTACCGCGATTTTGACGCAAGATGCTAAGCCTTTTTTTGTAGGTACTTACATTCCGCCTACTGAAAAGTACAATCTTGAGGGAATGAAAAGCCTTCTTCCTCGTCTTGCCTTAAAGTATAAAAAGAATAAAAAGCAGATAGATAAAAAAGCAGAAGATATTAATGCGCAAGTCTTAGCCTTTGATGCCCATAACTTTAAAGCAGTTCCCCTTAAACTAGGTATTACAAAAGAGATATTCGAAGCCTTTGAAGAGGACTTTGACGACATCTATTATGGTTTTTCTTACCAACCTAAGTTTCCAGAAGCGTCTAAGATAGCACTGCTCTTTGACTTAGATTCCTTAGGTGTAGAAGGTGCTCGTGAAATGGCATTCTTAACGCTGAGGGCCATGGCATTGCATGGTTTGTATGACCAAGTTGAGGGAGGCTTCTTTCGTTACAGTGTGGATGCTGCTTGGGAAATTCCTCATTTCGAGAAGATGTTATACACTAATGCTGAGTTAATTCCTTTGTATGTTAAAGCTTACTCATTGACACAAGATGAACTTTATAAAGAGGTGGTAATAGAAACGATAGGCATGATAGAACATCGTTTTGAAAATAACTCTGTTTATTATTCCGCTTCTGATGCAGATACTCATCATGAAGAAGGGGGCTTTTTTACTTATTCTTATAAAGAGATGATGGCGTCAATGAAAGAGCTTTCCTTTAATGACAAAAAAGCACTTATAAAAGATCTTGACCTTATTGAAGTAGGAAATTTTGAAGATAAGACCCATATAAATTTTTACTCAAAGAAACGTCCTAAGAACTTTGAAAAGATAAAGCCTAAGCTTCAAGATCTGCGTGAAAATAGAGAGTACCCTTTCATAGATAAAAAGATTAATACGGCGTGGAATGCGATGATGATTGAAGCGCTTTTCTCTTCGGCGTTTATAGATAAGAAGTATGTGAAGTTAGGGCAAGAAAGATTAAGTGCCTTACTAGAGATGATATATGTAAAAGGTGTTTTGTATCATCAAGTCCTTTCTGGAAAAGAGCCAAAACAAAAAGCACTCTTAGAAGATTATGCTTTTTTAGTTTCGGCATTGATTAAAGCTCATGAGCAGACCTACAATAAACAGTATCTGTATTTAGCAAAGAACTTGAGTGATGAGGCTATTAAGAAGTTTTACTCGAAGCAGTGGGTCTTGAGTGATGATGGCTTAAATGTAAATGCTGATATGTTAGATAAGTACTATACCGCAGCAATGAATAAAATGTTAATGGGCTTGTTGAAATTAGCTAATCTTAGTGGCGAAAGAAAGTATCTTGATATTGTTAAACAAAGTATAAAAAACAAGTCAGCACTTTTGAAAAAGAGTCCTGCTTCGTATGCAAGTCTTATACAAGTCTTATTAAGAGAAAAAAAGGGATATGTGACCTTAAAAGCGAGTCAGAAAAAACTAGAAGAGAATGAAAAAAGGATAGCTGAAATCAACTATCCTTTTGTGCTTAAAAAAGCAGAGCCTTTAAAAGCTTACCTCGCTTGTGATATGTCGCAGTGTTTTGCGATAGATAAGGATCTAAGCAAGGTCATAAAAGTTATTGAAGAACGATAACCTATTTACTTGCAACATCGTGGTAAACACGTTTTGCAGAAATCTCTCCAATCCAGAAGACATTTCCTAAGACGGCTTCTTTCATTAGTCCATCATTGTCAAATGCCATTAAAATATCAACAGTGACTTTGTCTTTATCAATGGGCTGAACATGTAGGTTGTAGATATTTCCAACATCGGCTGAAAAGCTACTGGTTACCTCTGCTTTTTGTAGGTCATCTAAAAATGAAACCGTAATGTCGTTTCTATCGTTCCTTGCACCAATAGCAACAAGGTCATAGTTTATTTTGTTGCTATTACATGAACGCTGTGTGTTAAGGTAAGTCGTTAAAATATCGCTACTTACAAAGTGTTCTAACACCTCTGAAGAAGAAGATTTTTCTACTTTGGTGGTATCTATAATTTTAAAGCTAGACGCATCAAACGTAGTTCCATGAATAGTTTCAACCGTTGTCTCATTCAGACTAATAGTTTTATTGGCATAATCAAAGGTGTAAACCAGTTCTTTCTTTTTGTCATTAGTTGTTCTAATTTTATAAAAAGTTTCTGGAAGGTACTCTCCATTAACTATTTTACCTTTAGAAATATAGGTTTCTACTCTGTTTTTAGTTAGAGTCGCTGCTGTTCCTGTCATTTTTGCGACCAGTTTAATCTCGTAAGAAGTAGCATCTTCTTCTAAGCTAATGTCAGCGGTTCCAACCTTTCCAAACATACCAACGTTTACATCGTAGCGTGTTGTGAAATCGTGAGCCATTAATGACCCCGTAATAAGTAGAGCTGTTAAAATAAGTTTCATAACTTACCTCCTATTTGCCTCTTTATTGAGGCTTAATTAGAGAGTATTAAATAAAAGTGTGCAAATTGTGCGAATACACAATGCGTCAGTTATGTTCTACTAGTATATTCAGTATACAGGAGTTTAGCTATAATTCCACTATGAAATATATATTGATGATTTTTATAATGTTTTCTTTAACAGCCTGTCAACTTTTTGAGGACTCTAAGGAGCTTCAAGAGCACAAACAAGAGCTTGCTTTAAAAACACTTCAAGCCCAGCAAGACAAAGATCTAGCGACGCTTGAAATGCAAAAATCATTGGCAACAATAGATAAAGAAAAAAGTTTGGAGTTACAAAAGCTTCAAAACGAAATTAAGGCGCAAGAGTTAAACACAAACTCAGAAGCAGAACTTGAGTTAATCAAACAAAAAGTGACCCTTCAAGAGAGTAATAATACCTTAGATTTTCAAAAGTATATTTTAATGTTTTTAGCACTTTTGCTTATGGTGGTAGCTGGCTTTGTTTTTTACTACTTTAAGAAAAAAAGAGAAGATAAGCTCCGAGCTTATGAAGACAATCTAAAAAAATATTTTTACCACAAAGAGAATGAAGCACGACTTCAAATAGCGGATAAGATTTTAGACACCTTAAAGGGTGGAAATCTTTCTCAAGAGAATGAGCAAAAGCTTATTAATGCCTTCGCAAAAGACCAGCATGACTATGAAGAAGATGCTGAGATAATAGAAGTGCTAGAACACAAGGATACAAATGAACAATAGTAAGATGACATTGACTAAAGAAACTTCTGCTAAAAAGCAGACCACCATGGTTAGTTTTAATGACTTTAATTTAAGTAATACCATTTTAGAAGGTATTAAAGATGCCGGCTATACGGTACCAACGCCGGTTCAAGAAGCAACTATTCCTGTCGCTTTAAAAGGCAAAGACATCTTAGCCTCGGCTAAAACAGGAACAGGAAAAACTGCAAGTTTTTTACTACCTATAATTGAGAAACTGATTCTTCAAGGTTCAGGTGAGGACTTTCCTAACCCTCGTGCCTTAGTGATTGCACCAACACGTGAACTTGCTCGTCAACTTGGCGAGAGTTTTAAAGTCTATGCAAAATATACAGGACTAAGACACTTTGTTCTTGATGGTGGGGGGAAGATTCCTTCTCAAATTAAACGTGTTCAAGAAGGTGTTGATGTTATTATCGCAACGCCAGGGCGTCTTTTAGACCTTGATAAACTTAAAAAAATAAACCTTGCTAAGGTTCAAGTTCTTGTTCTTGATGAAGCAGATACTATTTTTGACATGGGTTTCATTCGTGACTTAGAAAATATTTTAAACCTTCTTCCTGCGAAGTTTCAAACTATGCTTTTTTCTGCAACCTTTCCAGCAACGGTTAAACGTTTGAGTGAACAACTGCTTAGAAAACCTGAACATATTACAGTAGACAGACTTGGCACCACAGCAGATGAGATTAAACAAGTTGTTTATGATGTAGATAAAGATAAAAAATCAGATCTTCTTTCGTACATGATTGGGGCGCAAAACTGGCAACAAGTCTTAGTCTTTGTACGGACTAAGGTTTTAGCTCAAAAGGTTGAGAAAGATATGATTGACTCTGGTCTTACGGCGAGTTCAATTCATGGAGATAAGAAGCAAGGTGCTCGGTCTAAAGCTCTTGCTGCGTTTAAAGAGGGTAAGTTTAGAATTCTTGTTGCAACAGACATTGCTGCACGTGGTTTAGACATTGAGAACCTTCCTTATGTTATTAACTACGACATGCCTAAACTTTCATCAGAATACATTCACCGTGTAGGACGAACTGGACGTGCGGGTAAAAAAGGTTTAGCTATCTCTTTTGTTTGTCCCGAAGAAGAAGGAATGTTACAAAACATTGAGCAACTGACGCGTACGAGAATCCCTAAGCGTCGTATTAAAGGTTATGAACCTGACAAACGTGACATTGTTAAACGTCGTTTTGAAGGCAAAAAAGAGGAAATTAAAGGGGCTTTTGGACACAAAAAGAAAAAAGCACCTGCAAAGTCTAAAAAAACAAGTAAGCGTGGTATTTCTGGACGTGCTTTACAAGACGCGGAAAATACTAAAAATAAAAAGAGTGGGAAAAAAGCAAATTGGACGAAATAGTTTACTCTTGGGTAAGTGTAGTTAGCACTAAAAAAGAGTTCTCTACGTTTATTGACTTAGTGGAAGATGGAACCCTTGAAGAGTTCTTCATTGCTCAAACGATAGAAGAAGAAGTTGCGGGAAAAATTGTGGGGAAAGATAAGGTTTTAATCTTCAGTTTTTCAAAAAGCGAAGCTGTACTTTCTAAGCTAGAAAATATTGCCTTGAGTTTTTCACTTGATGATGTTGAAGATAAGTATTTTAATGAGTGTGAAGAAGAATTTACCTTAAAAGGTATCTCTTACCCTGAGTCACAAGCGCAAGAAGAAGCAGTAATTAACAAACTTTCATAAGAAATCTTTAAATCTTTAGATATACTTATGCTAATAAATTTTATAAGAGGGACTAAAGATTCTCAAACTACCTAAAAGTATGGCCAACCTAGAGACACATGACATTGGCGATAACCTTCTTTATTATGATTACAGCATTAAACATTTACTGAAACTTGATGCTAAGGGTACAGACAAAGAATCTCCCGAATACTTAAGTTCATACCGCTCTTTTGAGGGTGCTGTGTATGAGAACTACCTTTATGAAAAACTCCTTATTTTTGCAAAAGCAAACCCTGAAGTGGGTGATTTTGTTCTTAAGGGTCCACACGCACATAAAACAAATAACTTCTCAAATGCCCTTCATGTTAATGGAAAAGGTCAGATTGTTTATAAGACCCGTTCTATTGAAATTGGTGAGTTTGATGGTCTTTTCTTTACGGACAAAAAGATTATTTTTATTGAGATGACACTTATTAAGTCAGTAACTAACTTAAAGCGTCGTTTGAGAAAGAAAAAAGCACTTTTAGAAGTTCTTTTTCCTGAGCATACGATTGAAGCCTTGATTATCTTAAATGAGGGCGTAAGTGGAAGTCGTCAACTTCCTGATTACTGTACGGTATGGCTGACCAAACCTTTTATTGCTGCAGATGTTTATAACTGGTTGAAATCTCATCCAAGACGTAAACGCCAGCCCTTCATTCGTCCGGTTGCTCCTAACTTAGTGAGTGACTCAAAGTTAAAAGTGTTTCCATTTAAGTACTACAACTCTTTAGCATGGATGTTACGTCGTTTACGTTCTAAGCCTAAAGCTGTGTTAAATATGGGCTTTTTAAAGACAGAAGTGTGTACCCGTTACATGGACTTATTTACTAAGGTCTATTTAGGTTACATGCAGGGTTCTGAGTTTTTAAAAATGTACCCGGATGTCCCTAATGTTACAGACCAAGTAGTTGTGTCTATCGAAAAAGATCATACGGGAGCACTCTTGCTAACGTATTTTATGCAACACTCTCGTAAGAAACTTGACAATGTCATCATTAAAAATGAAAAAGCATCCGTAGCAAAAAAAGATCCTTATGGAATCTCTGTAACAGAGGTTTACCATGTATTACGCATTATGGATGACTCTTATGTTTTAAAAATTAAAGATATTCACGTAGTAGACAAACTTCTTCGCTCTTTGGACGACTAAAGACCCTCTAATAATATATGCCAAAGTAACTCAATTTCTTTATCATTTAAAAAGAGACTTGAACCCGTCTCAAATAACTCTTTAATTGCTTCTATTTTTATAGGTAAGGCATGTATACACTCAGCGTGTGCGGGTAAGAATGCGCGAATGAGAGTGATGTCTTCTTTAATTTCACTCTCACAGAAAAAACAGTTCATTTCTTTGTGCAGACGACCTTCAAATTGTAGGAGTTTTACATAAGCCTCAATGGCAATGCGTTTAGGATTTTGGGTTTGCCAAATAGCGGAGGCTTCTTCGAGCAGTTCAAAATAAAAAGGATCGAGTTCTTCAGTATCTTGAAGGTGTTTACTAAACAGACCAGTAAATTGTTGCCAGACAAAGAGGCGTGAACGTTCAGTCATCCAGACAAAACCTAGGTGCATTACTGAACGAAGTCGATGAATAGAAGTTTTTACAGAAGCCTGTGTTTCAAAGTCAATTTTAAAACCTAGGTTGATCTGCCCATGACGTGCCCCGTAGAAACGGTAAAGTGTATATAAGTTATGATGTGTTAAAATAGTAACTATTACATCTTCGTCACGTGCTTTATTGACTTTGATTATATAACCTTGCACTTATACTCACTTCTCATTAAATTATGAGCAGATTCTACACTCTTGCTTTAAAAATTACCCTTAACCTCTTATGATTTAAATAA
>Ga0256826_1001496_pt1 | contig 14502 bp, 14 predicted proteins | sample CV79metaG_FD_185975 | JGI IMG/M metagenome (GOLD analysis project Ga0256826, IMG submission 185975) | Hydrothermal vent microbial communities from East Pacific Rise, Pacific Ocean - CV79 | ecosystem: Environmental > Aquatic > Marine > Hydrothermal vents | place: Pacific Ocean: East Pacific Rise...
CAACACTATACTAAAACACTTGACAACGGCTTAGAGGTTGTTGTGATTCCTATGAAAAACAACTCTAACGTCATTACTACCGATATTTTTTACAAAGTTGGAAGTCGTAATGAAGTTATGGGGAAAAGTGGGATTGCTCACATGTTGGAGCATCTAAATTTTAAATCAACAAAAAATCTTGAGGCTGGAGAGTTTGATAAGATTGTTAAGTCAAAGGGTGGAGTTAATAACGCCTCTACCTCATTTGACTATACTCACTATTTTATTAAGTCATCTTCTAAAAACCTAGAGACATCAGCAGAACTTTTTGCAGAGCTTATGGAGAACTTGAATCTTAAAGATGAAGAGTTTCAAGTAGAGCGTGATGTTGTTGCAGAAGAGAGAAGAGTTCGTACCGATAATCCACCTATTGGATATTTGTACTTTAGACTCTTTAATACCCACTATGTGGCACACCCTTATCACTGGACACCGATTGGATTTATGAATGATATTCAAACATGGACAATTGATGATATTAAAGAGTTTCATGGAAAATATTACCAACCAAACAACGCTATTTTAATTGTTACAGGAGATATTGATAAAGATGAGGTCTTTAAAGTTGCTCAAGAGAAATTTGGAAAAATTAAAAATAAACATAAAGTACCTATTATAAAACCTGTTGAACCAAAACGTGATGGAAGTATAAGACAAATTATTCATAAAGAGAACAATACCGTTGATACCATTGCTATTGCCTATCCAATTCCTAATTATGAACATGAAGACCAAGTTGTGCTTTCTGCTATTTCTGAAATTTTAAGTGGTGGACGAAGTAGCCGATTACACAAAGAGATTGTAGATAAAAAACAGATGGCAAATACTGTATATGCCTATAATATGGAGCTAACAGATGATGGAATTTTTCTATTTATGGGTATTGCTAACCCAAATATCAAAATTGAAGATTTAGAAAAAGAGATTCATAATGAGATAGAAAAACTAAAATCAGGTGATGTGACAAAAGAGGAGTTAGAGAAAGTTAAAATAAATACAAAAGCAGATTTTATCTACTCTTTAGAGGACTCTGCTGGGGTTAACTCACTTTTTGGAAGTTACTTGGTACGAGGAAATTTAGAGCCTTTACTTAAATATGAAGAGAATTTGGCTAAAATTACGCCCGAATTGGTCACCAAAATAGCAAATAAATATTTTAATGATGACCTAGCGACAACGCTAATACTAAAAAAACATAATGGAAAGAGTAAATGAGCAACTTAATTTCAGGTGCTACAACAGCACTAATTACCCCATTTAAAAATGGAACACTAGATGAAGCAACTTTTGCAAAACTGATTGAACGTCAAATCAGACATGGTATTGATGCCGTCTGCCCTGTGGGAACAACTGGAGAGAGTGCAACACTAACTCATGGAGAACACAAACGTTGTATCGAAATAGCTGTGGAGGTTTGTAAAGGGACAAATACCAAAGTTTTAGCAGGAGCAGGAAGCAATGCAACCCATGAAGCGATTGATATTGCCCGTCATGCAGAAGCGTGTGGTGTTGATGCCATTTTTTCTGTAAGTCCTTACTACAATAAACCAAGCCAAGAGGGTCTCTACCAACACTATAAAGCAATTGCAAAATCGGTAGAGCTTCCGTTTATGCTTTACAATGTTCCAGGAAGAACAGGTGTTGATATTTCAGCCGATACCGTATGTAGACTCTTTGATGATGTTCCAAATATCTTTGGAATCAAAGAGGCAACAGGTTCAATCGAGAGAACTGTAGAGCTTTTATCAAAACGTCCAGAGTTATATCTTTTTTCAGGAGATGATGCAATAGATTATCCTATCTTAGCAAATGGAGGAAAAGGAATCACTTCTGTAACCTCAAACCTGTTACCAGACATGAAATCTGAACTGGCTCATCTTGCTTTAAAGGGCGATTTTAAGGCATCCAAAGCTATTAACGATAAACTGTATGAGATTAATAAAGTGATGTTCTGTGAAAGTAATCCTATTCCAATTAAAGCAGCCATGTATATTGCAGGTTTGATTGAGACATTGGAGTACCGATTACCATTGGTTCAACCAAGTGTTGAGAATATGAATAAAATAGAAGAAGTTATGAAAAATTATAATATAGTAGGAGAATAGATGTCGAGTAATAAGGGTAAAACAGTAGTCATTACAGGTGCAACCAAAGGTATTGGTAAAGCAGTAGCAGAAAAATTTGCAAGTCAGGGGGTAAATGTTGCATTTACCTACAACTCTAATCAAGAGATTGCAAATGAAATCGCTTCTAATCTTGAAGCTACCTATGGAATTAAAGCAAAAGCCTATCCACTCAATATTTTAGAGCTTGATGAGTTTAAACCACTCTTTTTAGCGATTGATGAAGATTTTGATAGAGTTGACTTTTTTGTTAGTAATGCCATGATTTACGGTCGTCCAGTTGTTGGAGGATATGGTAAATTTATGCGTCTTCGACCTAAAAAAGGTCTAACCAATATCTATACAGCTACCGTTGGTGCTTTTGTGAGTGGTTCACAAGAGGCTGCAAAACGTATGGAAAAAGTTGGTGGTGGAGCAATTGTTACCCTTAGCTCAACAGGAAATCTTATCTATATTGATAACTATGCAGGTCATGGAACAAACAAAGCAGCTGTCGAGGCAATGAGCCGTTACGCAGCAGTAGAGCTTGGTGACATGGGAATTAGAGTTAATGCTGTAAGTGGTGGTCCAATTGATACCGATGCCCTTAAAGCCTTTACAAACTATGAAGAGGTTAAAGCAGAAACTATTAAACGTTCAGCCGTAAATCGAATGGGTAGCCCAGAAGATTTAGCAGGTGCTGTCTATTTCTTATGTACCGATGAAGCTTCATGGATTACAGGTCAAACACTTGTTGTTGATGGTGGAACGACTTTTAGATAAAAAATATCTATACAATCTTGTTCCCACGTTCTACGTGGGAACATGTTCGATAAAATCGAACCTACAAATTCCAAATATATATAAGGAATAATCTTTTTTATGCAAAATAACAAAATTGTAAATATCCCCAATATTTTAGCCTTTATCCGTCTTCTTTTAGCTCCTGTTATGTTTTTTCTATTGGTTAATCAAGATGCAGAAATTTTCAAGGGCATACACCCATCATGGATAAACTACCTTGCAGGTTTTATCTTTGTAGTGGGAAGTGCTACCGATTTTTTTGATGGTTATATTGCCAGAACATTTAATCAAATTACAACTATGGGTAAAATTCTCGACCCTTTAGCAGACAAGATGTTAACCCTTGCAGGTTTTCTAGGCTTAATGGTACTGGGAACAGCTTCACCTTGGGCAATCTTTTTAATTATCACCCGTGAACTCTTTATTACAGGTCTTCGTGTATCGGCCGTGGCAGAGGGTATTGATATTTCAGCCTCTTGGATGGGTAAGGTTAAAACTGTAGCACAGATGATTGCCATTGGTTTTTTACTTATGGGATGGTATGGAGGAGAAGTTCTTCTATGGATAGCAGTGGCTCTTACACTATATTCAGGCTATGAATATGTAAGAGACTTTTTTAAAAAAATAAAAATATAGGTGTTTTCAACACCTATATTAATCATAAATTCTTGCTATAAAATCAGCAAAAACAGCCTTTGCTATTGCCAAGACCTTTTGTGACTCAGGGTTTAAAACACCCTTTTTAGTAATAGAAGTATTGAGTAAAGATTCAATGCTTTTCATTAGACGTTCTGTTTCACGCATGGTTTTTTTAGAACTTGGATGGTAATCTCTATCCTCATTAGCGATACCTTCGACATAAACAATTCGTTTTAAAATCGCATTCTGTTCATTGAGTATAATGGTAAAATCTTCAATACTAATAATAGCATCTCTTAAATGAGCATCAACCCGTAACATCTCTTTTCTACACTCATCTTTTGAAGAAGAGTAAGCTCTCGATTCAATATAAGCTTTTTTTGCCACTCGTAAATTTTTATCGGCTTTAAAATTGACACGTAAAGCATAAACAACCCATGCAACAATAAGAGCTGAAAAACCTAAAGTTAAACCTCCTATCATCGGATCACCATCTATACCCAACATACCACCACCAATCCATGTTAAAATAGCATCTGTATGGCTTTCAATAAATTCTAAATTTAGATTATTTTTTTCTAAGGGAATATTTAATGATTTCATTGCAAAATATATCCATGCCAAAGAGGTAACCAATGCAAAAATCATAGCCAAAAGCATACCAGTAAAACGTCCTGAAGAGATATAGCCTATTTCAATATTATCCGTAGCTGTGTCTACAGAAAGCTCAAATGGCTCATTAACGCTACCATTTGCACCATACTCAATACCAACTTTTTGTAATAAAGCTTCAGAATTTTTAAATACTTGATTTATAAAAGTTCGTTTTTGTGTATCAAAACCATTTGCTGCTTTAGAGACATCAAGCTGACACTCTTGAACAGCAGAATCAACTTCAGAAACCAAATCCTTAGAATTTTCAATTAAATCTTTTGCTTCCCTAATTTTATCTTTACTCCCCTCTCCATTATCAATATAGAGCATATCTTCATCTATCAATATCTCTCTTTGAACCCCCGTATCTATCTTTTCCATAAATAATCCTTTATCGTTAATGTTTAATTTTAACATATTTTATTTGTTTTTTATTTAAAAAGTAGAAACTATATTTTTAATCTATAACCTTTTAATATATAGATTGCTATAATACTTTAAAAAAAACTTAGGATAATTAGTGGGTATCTTCACAGCATTAATAATATTATCATTTCTCATATTTTTTCATGAACTTGGACACTTTACAGCAGCACGTTTTTTTGGTGTACAAGTAGATGTCTTTAGTATTGGTTTTGGAAAAAAGCTTATTAGTAGACAGATAGGAAAAACAGAGTGGACATTCTCGATGATTCCTTTGGGTGGTTATGTCAAAATGAAAGGTCAAGATGATACTAATCCATCTTTTGTCTCTTATGATGAGGACTCTTATAATGTAAAGAGACCTTGGCAGAAAATAGTTATTCTATTGGCAGGGCCATTTGCTAACTTCTTACTGGCATTTCTACTTTATTTGTCCATTTCAGCAATTGGTGTACCAAAACTTTTAGCTGTAATAGGTGATGTTAACAATACTCAACCTGCCTACAAAGCAGGTATACAAGTTGGAGATAAAATTACTCAAATCAATGGAGATAAAATTGTTTACTGGGAAGATATAGGAAAAAGTATTCAAAAAAACCCTTCCCAGATACAAATAACACTCTTAAGAGAAAACCGTTATATAGATTTAACCATTGTTCCTGAACTTCAAAAGGTACGAAATAAGTTTAATGAGATAGTTGAACGAAAAATTATTGGAATTAAACCCGACATAAACGCCACAACAACCATTACATATGGATTAAATGATGGGTTAGAGTATGCCTATCTTCAGACACAAAATGCCTCTATGTTAATTGTTAAAGGTCTACAAAAACTTCTTTCAGGACTCGTTCCAATGGATCAACTTGGGGGGGTTGTCTCTATTGTTGATGTTACAGCAAAAGCATCTAATGTGGGGTTTATCTCTCTACTCTTTTTTACGGCACTTATCTCTGTAAACTTAGGAGTTTTAAACCTTTTACCTATTCCTGCACTGGATGGAGGACATATAATGTTTAATCTCTACGAGATGATAACCAATAGAAAACCAAACGAAGAGATTATGTATAAATTAACACTGATTGGTTGGGCAATTTTGCTAAGTATGATGATACTGGGCTTATACAATGATATTAATAGATTATTAGGATAATAGGAGAAAAAATGTTAAAAGAACAATTAAGACAAAGTTTAGATGAAGTTATTTGGAATATAGAAGAGGCAAGAGTTTCTCTAAGTGAGCATCATATTGTTAAACTGGTAGCAGTAGGTAAATACTCTGATGAAGAGAGTATCAAAACCCTTTATGAGCTAGGACAGAGAGCCTTTGGAGAAAACCAAGTACAACAGCTAGAGAGCCGAATGAGTAATTTAGAGGAACTTCCACTAGAGTGGCATATGATGGGAAGATTACAGAGTAATAAAATTAATAAACTTATTGATTTAAACCCTACACTTTTTCAATCACTCGATTCACTAAAACTAGCAGAAGCATTAAATCAACGGCTTGAGACAAAAGGTCAAACCATGAATTGTCTTTTACAACTAAATTCAGCTAAAGAGGAGAGTAAAGCTGGTCTATTTACAGATGAAGCAGAAGATACCTATGCTCAAATCATTGAAAGTTGTCCACAGATAAAACTAAAAGGTATTATGACCATAGGCGCACATAGTGACAATCAAAAAATTATTCAAAAAAGTTTTGAAGAGAGCTATAAAGTATATGAGAATATAGAAAAAAAGTATAATGCAACCATCTGTTCAATGGGAATGAGCAGTGACTATGAGTTAGCTATTCAATGTGGTTCAAACCTTGTACGTATTGGCTCAAAAATATTTAAATAGAGGTTAAAATCAATGAAACAACTTGTATATTATTATGACCAACATAAAGATTTTCTTAGTTGGATAGAAGAGCATAATATAAAAAATAGCAATAAGCTACTGATAGAGATTAACTACTCATCGGCAGATATAGCAAGATTAAAAGAGTTATTAAAAAACTTAGAAAAGACATTTCCAGAAGCAACAATTATAGGAATGCAAAGTTTTACTAGCTTTATAAACCATCGAGTTACAGATTTAAATATTCAACCAATTATATCTATAATTGAATTTGAAACCTCAAGTATCTCATCATTGGTACTGGATTTAAATAAAAACTACATTAAAGGTCAAGAGCAGAGACCTGACCTTCTATTAATCGAAGATTATCTACAAGCCGATACCAAAGCATTAGAGGTACTTTCAAGCTATAATGACCACCATGCAGCCAAATATATCAATGAGTTAGGTGCAGAGTTTGGACATCTAAAAATTTTTGGTGGAGGAGCAACAAACAAAGAGAAAAACTCAGAAAACTCTTTTGTTTTTCATAATGGAATAATTTATAACAAAGCAGTTATTCTTATTTTTATGCACGGAGAACACCTAAATATTGAACTCTTTCAATCGTTCGATTGGAAACCAATCTCAAAGAAAAAGAGAGTTACAAAAACAGAGAAATGTAATATTCTTACCATTGACAAAAGTCCTGCACTCGATATTTATAAAAAATACTTTCCAAATATTGAAGAGGACGCATCTGTTTTTTTACAAGTTCCACTCTATATTAGTAAAAACAACATCTCATACACGGCAAATATTTTAAATAGTGACTTCTCTAATCAAAGTGTTATTACAGCCCAAGAACTCCAAGAGGGAGATATTGTTCAACTCTCTATTGGTAACTACAATGCGATGATGAATAGAATTCAAGAGATTTACTCTTTTTTATCAACAACACCTGCACAAGCTCTATGGATAGGAGCATGTATCTCTTATGAATATGGATTTAGAATTCCAATCATTCATTATATTTCAAATATAGAAAGTAACAACCATATCTTTGGCTATAGTACAATGCAAGAATATTTTAATACCGAAAACCAACCCAACACAACACACAACCACACCTTTATTATAGCAGCCATTTCAGAATCTACAAATGATTATATTTCTCTTAAAGAGTATACAGAAAAAAATATTACTCCTTTTGAAATTGCAAATAAAAACCTCTACTCTATTATGCACAAGACAGCCAATGAGCTTAACTTATTAACTGAAAATCTTGAAAATATGGTTAACCAACGAACCAAACAGCTTGAAACGCTAAATAAAGAGCTTCAGATTAAAATTAATAATGCTGTACGAAAAGAGAAACGTCAAAATGCTATTATGAATCAACAGTCTCGTCTTGCTTCAATGGGAGAGATTTTAGAAAATATTGCACACCAATGGAGACAACCATTAAATACCGTTTCGTGGATTATGAACGACACCCTTATTAAAGCAAAGTTGGGAAAAGCAGATGAGATAGATTTAGAAGAGTTGGCAGGTAAAGTAAATAACTCTGTCCAATTCCTCTCGGATACAATAGAAGACTTTAGAAGATTTGTAGACCATTCAGACTTAGCACAAACCTTTAATATTAAAAAAGTTATTGATTCAACTATTCTTCTTATAAAAGAGACATTGGTTAAATCTAACATTAAAATTGAGCTTGATTGCCCAGCAGATATTAAGTATAAAGGTTTTGAAAACGATCTAAAGCATGTTATTATGAACCTTATTAACAATGCACGAGATGCCTTTGAAGAGAAAAAAATTTGTGATGGACTTATCTATATTCGTGTCTACCATGAAAAAGATGAGCTAATTATTGCAGTTAGAGACAATGCAGGAGGAATTCCTAAACCAATTCTAAAAAATATCTTTGAACCATACTTTACCACAAAACATAAAACAAAAGGTACGGGATTAGGACTTTATATGAGTAAAAACATGATTGAAAGGGTCAATGGAAGCATAGAAGCGTTAAGTATTTTAAATAAGAAAACAACCTTTATTATTCGTCTTCCAGACAAAGGAGCTGTCCCTTCTGAGTAAGATGCGTTTACAACGCATCTTTTATTAAAAATCTTATCTATGGCATATAAGCAACAACGGGAATCCCCATTCCTTCGGGGAACCCACACATCAAGTTTGCACCTGCCAAAGCTTGTGAACTTGCACCACGAAGCAGATTATCAATAGCAGAATTAACAAAGAGTCCATTTCCATTTTTCATAGCAAAAATATCACAAAAGTGTGTTCCTGCTGTACTTTTAATATCTACAGGCTTCTCTCGAATTCTAATAAACATATCATCTTTATAGAACTCTTTTAACACCTCTAGAGGGTCAATATCCTCTTTTAGTGTGGCATAAACTGAAACCAACTCTCCACGGGTTGCAGGAATAAGATGAGGTACAAAATTAACACTCATCTTGACTCCATGAACTTTTTCTATCTTTTCGGCTATCTCTGGGGCATGTCGATGTTTCAGTGGATTATAAGCAAAAATATTATCATTAACAGTCACAAAATGGGTTGTCTCACTCAATTTCTTTCCTGCTCCACTTACTCCCGATTTTGCATCTACAAAGAGTGGTGCATTATGGTCAAGATATGGAATAAAAGGTAAAATTCCAAGCAGTGTTGCAGTGGGATAACACCCCGGCCCTGCCATAAGCTTTGCCTTTTTTAAATCTTCTCGATAATACTCAATCAATCCATAAACAGCATCACTCAAATGCTCTTTGTCTTCATGTTCACAGTAATGCTCTTCATAAGTCTCTAAATCTAGTCTGTAATCTGCTGATAAATCAACAACCTTTACACCCTGCTCTATTAACTCTTTCGCAAAGCCCATAGAGGCTTTATGAGGCAGAGCCAAAAAGACCAATTCACAACTCTCTACTACAGCTTCAACCGAAGCTTTTTCAACAGGATAGGTAATAACATCAACCAAAGATGGATGAATTGCTTCAATTACTGTATCTCCTGTGGTTGTTGCTAAATATTTTAATACAAATTCTGGATGCGTTAAGAGCATCTTTACCAACTCTAAACCAGTATAACCACTGGCTCCAACAATACCAACATTTACCATTATATTACTATCTCTTTGTAAGAGACCTCTTCTATATCAAATGATTTTTTTCCTGAAGGAAGTATTATTTCAACCTCATCACCTTCCTCTTTTCCAAGTAAAGCTCTTGCCATAGGAGAACCAATAGAGATAAGTCCATTATCAGGATTAGACTCTTGTGAACCAACCAAAGTATAAACAACTTCGCTATCATCTTCTTGGTCAACCAACTCTACTGTTGAACCAAAACTAACACGCTTATGAGGCAGAGTAGAAGGGTCAATAACTTGAGCTCTTCCAACCAAATCTGTTAAATCTAAAATTCTTGCTTCCATTAAACCCTGTTTATCTTTAGCTGCATGATACTCTGCATTCTCTTTTAAATCTCCTAGCTCTCTAGCAATATCAATTACTTTTGCAATTTTCGCTCTCTCTACTGTTTTTAACTGCTCTAGCTCTTTAGATAACTTATCAAATGTTACTTTTAACATTGGTTCTTTTTGCACGTTATTTCCCTTATATTTATTCTGTTTTAATTGGGGTTATTATACCATACATCATGAAAAAAATATTAATAACAAACGATGACGGTTTTGATTCCCCTGCTCTTTTGGCTCTGATAGAAGCACTTAAACCTATTGCCCAAATTATTACGGTTGCCCCTACTTTAGAAAAATCTGCTTGTGGTCACTCCTTAACACTAACAAAACCCCTTCGATTTGTAGAATTAGAACCAAACTTTTATAAACTTGACGATGGAACACCTACCGACTGTATCTTTTTAGCTCTGCATAAAATATATAAAGATGAGATGCCAGACTTGGTCATTTCAGGTATCAATATCGGTGCAAATATGGGCGAAGATATTACCTATTCAGGAACAGCAAGTGGAGCTATGGAAGCTGTACTTCAAGGAGTCCCTGCCATTGCTATCTCTCAAGATTTTTCAGAAGATACAATTGAAAAAAAAGAGTGGAACTACAAACTGGCACAAGAGGCAATAGTAACATTAGTAAATAAAATATTTAATGGCTCTTTCCCACTTAGCCCAAGAAAGTTTTTAAATGTCAATATTCCTGCTGTTTCACCAAAAGATTCAAAAGGGTTTAAAATTACAAAAACAGGAAGCCGTATCTATAGTAATGATGCAGAAGTACACCTTAACCCAAGAGGTCAAGAGTATTTTTGGATAGGTTTAATCAATCATGAATGGAGAGAGACCAAAGGAGAGATGAGTGATGTCCAAGCTGTAAAAAATGGCTATATATCAGTTACCCCCATCCATTTAGATATGACCTCACACAGAGATATAGAGGATTTAAAACAATGGATTTAAGATTTCAACGCTGTGAACTGCTTTTTGGCAAAGAAGATTTTGCAAAAATTCAAAAAGCCAAAATTCTTATTTTAGGAGTTGGTGGAGTTGGTTCGTATGCACTTGATTGTCTTTGGCGTTCGGGAGTTAGCGATATAACTATAGTAGATTATGATACATTTGATATAACAAACCAAAACCGACAGATAGGAAGCGAAGCCGTAGGAGAGTATAAAACCAATGCTCTAAAAAAACTATATCCAACCATAACAACTATAAATCAAAAAATGGACATGGCATGGGTAGCAGAGTTTAATTTTGAGCCATATGATTTGGTTTTAGATTGTGCCGACACCACCAAAGTAAAAATAGAGATTGCAAAAAAATGCTACAAAAAGCTTATTATGTCTTTTGGTTCAGCAAAACGTTACGATGCCTCTAAAATAGAGGTAGCTTCAATATGGAAAAGCCACGGCGATGCACTGGGCAGAAAAATAAGAAACGAGCTAAAAAAAGCAAGATTTAACCGAAACTTTACAGTTGTATTCTCCCCCGAAGAGGACAAATGCAAAGAGAAAGGCTCATGCGTAGCAGTAACAGGAGCAACAGGATTAACCGTCTGTTCAGAAGCAATTAAAAGAATTTTAAAGGATAAATAAATGAAAAAATTTCTAAAAAAATACTACACAGAAGAGTTTTTAACAAAATTTTTAACATTTATAGTTTTTGGCTCTATTATTATAGGTATTCTATTTGATACGGATTTTAGTTAATGAAAAAAAACCTTTTTGAGATGGGTGCATCTTTTGATGATGATTGGACATCAGATAACAAAGATAAACCAAAAGCAAAAAAATCAACAGAGATTAAATTACCCGAAAAGCATCAACTCTATTTTTCTAAAGAGAAAAGACGAGGAAAGATAGTTACGATAGTTAAACCTTTTTACTTAACACAAAAAGAGTTAAAAGCTCTTTTAAAAATTATGAAAAAAAAATTGGGGACAGGTGGAACTGTAAAAGAGGATAGCTTAGAGTTTCAAGGAGAAGTAGCAGATAAACTACGAACCCAACTTGAAACACTAAACTATAGATTTAAAAAATAAAAGGAGTACAACTACTCCTTTAAACTATCTATTATTGATAGTAATCATAACTCACTTCAATAGTTGCACCACTAGCAGGGATAGAAGTACCATGGAATACAATTGATTGTGTTCCTTGAACATAAGTATACCCATTAGTAGAATCTTCTGAAATAACGGTTCCATTAACTTTTACTTCTGATATAACAACTGCAGAATGAGCAAGAACAAATGAACTCGCTGCACCACCTGCATCAGATGCAATATTTTGCATAATAGATTTAAACGATAAACTACCATTAGCATCTCTATTTCTAATATCTGAAATACGTCCATGTGTAATAAGTGCTAAATCATCATATTGACTGTAATTATACTCATCAAAGATACCTGTTGTTGCAAAAGAGTATGCTGGTTGAATAATAGAGTGAACAATAATATTTCTATCAATAAATAAGTTTTTACTCACATTAAATTCACGTCCACCACTACGAGATTGATATTGACTATCTTCATCAGAAATAATGATTACAGAAAGATTTGTACCAGATTCAGGCATTCCTGCTAAAGTTACAGCTCCATCAAAATTATCATTATATGCTAAAGATTGTAATGATTGCTCTGCATTCCAAATACCTGTTTCAGTAATAGAACCATTTGTACCTGCAACCAGTGCTTGTTTCAATAAAGTATCATTATTTTCTATAATTCCAACACGACGAAGTATGCTATATGCAGCACCATTAACAGGATCTGTTGCACCATATCCTGTTGTAATAATGGCAGCACGATAAGTTAAACCAGAACTTGCCATCTCTGCTGAAAAATCATCTGCAGCTTGACTTAAAGCATCTTGGTCATCACTCATACTTCCTGAATCATCAACTACAAAAAGGAAATCTGCTTTCTGTTTACCTTTAGCTTGATTAAACTTTTCTGAAGAGCTTGTTAACTTTTTACCTTGAGGATAAACTCTTGATGCTTTTGTAATATCATTACCCTGTGTTTGGTATTGAGAATATAATTTTTCAGGAACAACAACAGCAATATAGAATGTACATTTTTCATACTCACCATAAAGCAATATTAATCTAAACTCAGTATCTACAGGTGCATTGGTTGCTGCAACAGGTAAGCCCTTTACATTTCCACTTGCAATAACATTTAAAATTTCTCCTGCTAAAGTTAAAGGTTCAATCTCTTTATTGGTCTTTACATTATAACTAGCAATTGTAAAATCATAAGGTGTTTGAAAATTTTGAGATGATAAAAGTGAAAGAGTATCAATGCTTCCATTAGAGTTACTTAACTGACTAAAGACACTCTCTATACCTTTTTGTATACTTTTATATGTTGATTTAGTAGATGATTTAGTTGAAGCACAAGCTTGTTGAACAACAAATGCTGCTAACTCTTCATCTTCACCTGAAGACATCATTTGAGCTTCTGTACCTTCAATCTTGGCATCAACAAGATCTACATTTTCAGGTACTTGATAAGTCGTTTTTTCACCCATATCAAAAGTTACAGCTTCTTTTTTATCATCGTCTTTATCATCACCACAGCCGATAAAAGAGAAAACTAACATCGAAATCATCAATAGTTTAAATACTTTCATAACATTTCCTTAAATTTTAATAATAAAAGAATATTTTATATCTTTTATACCTTATTATAACATAATGAATCTATATAAAACATAAATTTTATTTAGTTTTTTTTTATTAAAAATAATAAATTGAATTTTTAAAACTCTATAAAAGTTTAGAAAAGCATTCAAAAAAGACTCCTCTTTCTATGTAACAATTGGTTATAATCGCAAAAAATTTTAAATTATATATTTTTCATTATATATAAGTAGAGGAATAACTCGTGAGAACACACTATTGTGCTGATGTAAACGAAACAGATATTGAGAAGACGGTAACCGTATCTGGTTGGGTATCAAGTCGCCGTGACCATGGTGGATTAATTTTTATTGACTTAAGAGACAAAGACCAAGTGGTTCAAGTTGTTTGTGATCCTGCAGATAATGCTGAGGCTCATAAACTTGCAGAGGGTGTAAGAGACCAATTTGTATTGATTGTAACTGGTAAAGTTCGTGCCAGAGGTGAAGGTTTAGAGAACCCAAAACTTAAAACTGGTAAAGTTGAGATTGTTGCAGATAAGTTGATTATAGAGAATACATCTAAACCAATGCCTTTTGAGCTTGGAGATGAGAAAGTTAATGAAGAGATTAAATTAAGATACCGATATTTAGAACTTAGAACTCAAAAATCTTATGATATTTTTAAACTCCGTTCAAAAGCAACCATTGCAGCACGAAATGCTCTTGATGCACTTGATTTCCTAGAGGTTGAAACCCCAATTATGACCAAATCCACACCAGAGGGAGCAAGAGATTATCTTGTGCCTAGTCGTGTTCATGGTGGTGAATTTTATGCTCTTCCTCAATCTCCACAACTCTTTAAACAACTTTTGATGGTGGGTG
>Ga0256826_1001498_pt1 | contig 14499 bp, 12 predicted proteins | sample CV79metaG_FD_185975 | JGI IMG/M metagenome (GOLD analysis project Ga0256826, IMG submission 185975) | Hydrothermal vent microbial communities from East Pacific Rise, Pacific Ocean - CV79 | ecosystem: Environmental > Aquatic > Marine > Hydrothermal vents | place: Pacific Ocean: East Pacific Rise...
GCTCAGAAGAGCTCTACACTGGAGCGGAAGGTGAAGTAGTATGTGATACTTTTCCTCTAAGTGTCTATCTAGGAGAGTTTAAACTAGGTGAAGTAGACACACTTCCACTAGACAACTCTCTCTACACTCAAGACCTACTCGGTGTAAGTCGTGGGGCTACTGCCTACCCAGAGGTCACAAAGATCTCTATGCTTGTACAGTCTCTAGATGAAGATGCTAACCCACTAAACGGCATAACACTAGCAGATGACACACTAGCACTTCTAGGTTCTCACCTCTCATACACTACCATACTTTCAGAACTATCTTTCGATGACATAAGCTACATAGTAGAAGATGTCATAGCAACAAGACTCACGCAAAATGAAAACTCAAAACTCAAAGCAGTAGACTACAACACAGCCCAGAGTAACCTCACTACCAAAACAGCAGCAGCACCAGCTCTTTCATACACACAACGCGCAGCAGGGAGAAGTCTATAATGAATCCATTTAAAAATCCTTTAGGCATAAGCCTAGGACTACTACTTTTAGCAGTAGTAGCATACTTCTACACAGTAGAAGCACCAAAACTCACAACTGTTACAACTAAGAAAGAAGTAGCTGTGAGAGCCACTGCCATAAACTATGAAGGTGCTATGGTAGTAAGTGAAGTAGATGACATAGACGACATCTTAGCAGAGCTAGATGCAAACCCTCCTGCAGGTGGAGCGACCTTTGACATGGCAACCATGGCAAGAAGCATAACTGCAGAAGCACTCAAAGCTTTCTCAGACTCAAAAGAGAGAGCACTGCCACTAACAGCCCACTGGAATGTAGGAGAGTCAGAGGGTATGGACCCTATGTATATGCTCAGCCGTATAGAGTTAGGTGAGCACATACTTGTTTCATGGAAACTAGACCCTTACTACTCAGACAACATAGGAAGTAGCTACTACGAAGAGTCTGTAAAAAAAGCAGCTGAACTTAACCTGCCACTAGTTTTCGTACTACCTGCTCCTGAGTCTGCTCTTACAAAAGAGAACTACTACAGAAGCCTAGAACCAACAGAAAACCCAAATGTCGTAGACACAAACGGAGACATACTAGAAAAACTAAGCCCTTTTGGTCCAGATGAACTCTGGAGTGAGATGGGTGAGCAGTGGGCGAGTACTGCTCTAATGGCTCAGCTACAAGAGTGGTACCCAAACCCACCTCTAGTAGTGTTTGTCAGTAAAGATGAGGCAGATAAACTACTCTGGAGTGAACTAGAAACTTCTTCTCGCTACCAAGAGAACTACCCAGCAGGAAAAGATGACTCTTTTAAACGCACACTAGTAGGTGCAAAGTGGATAGAGAAGTACCGTCAAATGCATGATGGATTTAAAAAAGGTTTTACTCAAACTGCATGGAAGGAAAATGTAAAGTTTCTAAGCTATAACAAACTCTCGGACAACCTAGGTACATCAAACGAGTGGATAAACAACGCGACCCTAACAAACCAGTACATGAATGTCTGGCCCCTTACAGCAGATGGTGTAACCATAGACTTTAACCTACTAGGAGACAAAAGCGACACAAGTGCAAATGCACCTCACATACTAGCAAATAACCTTCCTTTTATGCTAAGTGAAGCAAAACTGCAAAACCCAAGCTTCTCATACCAACTAAGTATAGATGACAACGAAAAAGTAACAGATGTAGCTCGCTACAGAGGGCTCACACAGTTTGCTCTATGGTTTTTAAGACCAAGTACCATTCGCCAAACCTCTACTGCTACAACTACGCAAGAGCTAGAGCCTATGTACCAAGAGCTCTCAGACTCGGTAGAGCTCATACACTACAACGAACAACTTGCAAGCTTCTGGAGAGATGCAGAGCTAGTAAGTACAGGAGAGAGTGACCTAAACCAAAACATACCAAATCAGTACCAAAATGATCCAAGAGCATTTCTACTAGAAACAGATGCAAACCCAGAAAAGCCATGGGATGAAAATACAGATGTAAAAGTCTGGGCCTTTGCACTAGTAAAAGGTGAAGCACCGAATAGAGAGTGGCTGGTTTATGTTCAGTCGCCAGAAGGTGATAAGACAGATGTTAGAGTAACTATACCTGAGTATAAAGATTTACTTGTTGATAGCAGTAGAATGGGAGATTTTTATGCTTTTTTAGAGAATAAAATAATCAAACAAAGTATAGTAACTCATGAATTTAATAAACTTTCTTTACCTTTACCTATGTCAGAGACACCACTGCCAACTAGAGCATTAGATGTAACCAGTGCAGTTGATATGACTCCACACACTCCTTTAACCGGAGATGGAATGACAGATGAAACGGAGTTAATGAAGATTATTGCGGCTGATACTAGTATCACTAATTGGTATTTTCCATCAGGTAAAACTTTTAGGCTTCGATCAATAGCAGCGAAAGATCATGTTAAAGCTATCTTTGGCGGAGGAACTATAAATTCAATAGACTACAATGCTAATGATGGTTATCCATATGGAGCGATTAAAATCATGGGTATCCATCAAGACTTGGTGATAGATGGTTTAACTTTCTTTATTGAGGGTCGAGTTCAGCATGAAGCATATGGTCAAGTAACATTCTCATTAGTAAATGCAACTAATACACAAATTAGAAACTGTACTTTTATTAGCACTGATGCATATGCAGTGTCACTTAAAGTATTTGGAACAAATACATATAAAATTGATGGTATTTATATATATAATAATAAATTCATAGATTCACAAGCGTTTGCTATAGAAATATTTGAAATTACTACACCAAAATCAAGTGATGGAACAGATGCTGGAATAAATAATGCATATGTTTTTAATAACACCATTAACGGTAAGTTAGAATCACAGAACAAGGGATCATCTGGCAGTATTAGTATTGCCAATGTTAGACTTAATACGCATATATATAACAATGAAATAACATATACAGCGCTAGGATTAGAGTCACATGCAACTGATAATTGTCATTACTATAATAATATAATAAAACAAACTGTAGCAAATAAGTACCCAATATTAATTGGTGGTTCAGGTGAAGGAGTAATTATTGGTAATAATAATAGTATTCACAATAATTATATTGAGGACTCAGCTAAAACAGCAATATTCTATATATACAGAGGATTCAAAGGTAAAGTTTATGAAAACTTTATAGATACCCAATTACGGATAAATGCAGTTAATACAGATAATAAAGCTAATGATGGTGGAGAAATATATAATAATACTTTCACCAAAAGAAGTTCCGGTGCAGTAATTGCAACAGATATTAAAAGAGTTAATATACATGATAACAATATATATCTTGTTGGTAGTGACACAAATGATATATTTCAAATTAAAAATGCTACAAGTGATGTTTATATAAGGAATAACAATACATTTTCAACGGAAGCTATTTATAATTTAATGATAGATGGAGCTAATAGTACGGAAATAGGAAATAGTCAAACACCATCTTATAAGAAATATTAACTGATTAAAAAACTTGTAGCGTTTTAGAAGCCAACTAGAAGACAGGGAGGGGTAAGTTGTAACCCCTTTAATTTTAAATTTTTATAGAGTGTACATTTTCCCACTGTATTCGAGAATCAGCTTCTCTTAAATCTATAAACTCATAATCTGTAATTAGTCTTTCTAATTTTATGAAAGAGTTTGATAACCCATAATAGGATTTAAACTTTCTAAATGCAGATAGCTCATCTATCATAGGTTGTGTTGAATCAAAGTCACGTGGATGAAAATATGTCATCACATAGTCTGATCTGTTCATCATGTATTTTATAATAGGATAAGGTAAAAGTCTAAAATATCCTCCACCAGAAAATATCATATTTTTATTCATAGTTTCAAATAAGTTTATAGGAAACTCTTTTAGTTTTATATTATCAAGTTCTAGTATAGATGGCTTTGCAGTACCATAACTTTCAAATCCTCCATGCGATCGTTTCGCAGGAAATATAGAACAATCGATCTTTATACCTTGTTTTACTAACTCTTCAAACACCCATTTATTTTCTTCCATTATAGAAAATCCGGGAGCTCTATATGTAGTCACTTTTTTACCTATAACATCTTCTATGCTATCAATAGAAAGTTTTAAATCATTTCTAAACTCTATTTTACTTTGTTCGTAAGCCAACTGATGTTTATCAGAGTGAGTAGCTATTTCAAAGCCCATATCATCAATTTTTTTTAATATATGAGGGAACTCTCTAGCAACCCAACCAAGACAAAAAAAAGTAGCTTTTTGATTTTTTCTATCTAATAATTCAAAAATTCTATCCATATTCGTGTCAAGTCGATACTCATAGTTTGACCATTCCTTTTCTGTTTTAGTTGAATCATTATCTAGTATGTGAAACCATTCCTCTATATCAAATGTTAGTATATTCATTTTTTCACCTTTATTACAAAATCATTAGTATCGATACATTCTATTTCTTTAGCATCTTTAATTAAAATAGTTTTTTTAGAAATCTTAACTAATGGCAAATCACTGATACTATCAGTATAAAAAACATCAATCTTATCAATTCCCTCTTTTTGTAATATTTTAATTTTATTTAATCCATAACAATTGAAATTAAGCTTATATGGAGTATTGTTCTTATATGCAATATTAGATGCTAATACTTTTACATTATTTGGAAAAATTGGTTTTAAATACTCTACAAAAGAAGCACTCACAATATAAATATTATCAGAAGTAAAATCTGTATTATTAAATAAAAAGTTATATTTAATACCATCTTTGAAATTAAAAAACTTATATTCTAATTCTTCTTTTGGTAGATTTTTAAGAAATATTTGTATACCAAAATCTTTAAGCTTATGATTTGAAATAATTTTAAATTTTGACATCACCATAAAAGATAAATACAACATAAATTTAATTATAAAAAACAAGTTTCGTTTTTCGTTAAATATAAAAAAATCTAATAAGGTGTCATTTTCAGTCAATGTTTTATCAAAATCATATACAATTATTTTTTTCATTTTTTAAATACTTTCAGGTATAGCTTTCTCAATTTATTAATATCAAATATATTTATTAAAAGAAATAAAAATGCTTGAAAAAAGTTTGAATATGTATTATTAATATAACAAGTATTTTTAGTATTAAGATTCCAAAACCCTTCAATATTACCTTTCTTTTTAATATAACTTATGACATCCCAAGGGAATAACCATCTTATAAACACTTTGTCATTCAAGGTGGTATCTGTAATCTCATTTTCTATTGATAAATTAATATAATTTTCAATTATATTGGAGTTGCAAAATTCAGATAGCATTATAGAACCCCATGCTCTTGGATTTAGTTCTATTATTTTATATGTCTTAGAATTTTCATCATACAAAAATTCTATCATGGCTATTCCAGACCAATTTAATTTTTTTAATAAACCTGAACCTAAAGCCTTTATTTCTTCATTAATGTCTACTTTAGAATAGACAGTAACTCCACCTTCTTCAGGGTAGGTTCTAATTCTTTTATGTCCATAATAAGAAACTAAATCACCATCGTTAGCTAGAAAAAAACCACCCAATATATTTTGTCCATTTTTTATTCTTTCTTGAATCAAATATTTTGATGAATCTAATGTATCTAAAATATTTATATTCGATATATCATCAATAAATTTAATACCAACAGACCCTGCACCTATTTTTGGTTTTATAATTAAAGAAGAGGGTAGAATCTTCATATTATAAATCTCATTAAATGTATATTCTTTAGGAACATTTATTCCATTAGATAAACAAAAGTTTGAAAATATGCCTTTATCTCGAACTAAATTAAATATCTGTTGAGTAGGTAATAAACTTTTTATATTAGAATTTAAATTATATTTTAAATATTCATAAAATTTTAAAATTGTTTTCTCTTCAATAGGAAAAAATACAAATTTATAATTATTCTCAATTACATTTATGTCATCAGTAAAATTATTCTCACTAAGTTGTACAGTTTTTGATGTATACAAAGCTTTAACTAAAATAGATTTAAAAAAACCACCAGAACAAGCTACCAATAATTTATAATTTTTTCTTTTTAAAATATTCGCGATATCAAATGTTTTTCTACTAAATGGATCTGTTAATAATATATACAAGCTATTTTTTCCTTATCTCTCTATAAATTAATATTGGTAAATTAAATACTTCTACCCTTATCCTATTTAATGTTTTTTTAGGTTCTAGATATATTCTAAATAGCCATTCAAGTTTTGCTTTTCTCATCCATAATGGTGCCCGTCTTAAATTTTTCTGTCCTGAGTAAAATGTAAAAGCTGCACCTACACCAATCATAATTCCTTCTTCTAAATATGGTAATAATAGACTCATGAATTTTTCTTGTTTTGGGGCACCTAAAGCTACCCATATAATATTTGGTTTTTTTTCATTGATAATACTTGCTATCTCTTTATAATTAAAGTGATGTACATCTTTTATAAATGGAGGTGAATAAAATAGTGAATTTTCTATACTTTTATCAATTTTAACCATTTCGCCCTTTAAAGAATTTAGTAACTCTTCAGACGAACCTATAAAGGCAGAAATGAATTCTTTTTTATTTATATATTCTATAAACATATCAGGACCAGGATATGAAGAAATTCTTTTTTTATTTATTTTATTATAAAGTGATGCGATTATTGAACCGTCACAAATATTAAATAACGAATTATTTATAATAGTTTTGTAGTCTTCATTTTTATTTGCATTTACTACGATATTTGCATTAACGACACAAATATAACCTTTTTGATTTTGTTTTATTAACTCATAAACTTTTACTTTATCAAATAAAAAATTTATATTCATAAAATTATTCATTGATTTTTTTCCTATTGTTTATTATTGCTTTGTCGTATATATTCATCAACTGATTATATATAGCTTCGTGACTATATATGCTCATAGCTTCTTTATTTGCATTAATACCAAGTGATGTTCGCACATCATAATTATTCATTAAATAATTTATTTTAGATATTAAATCATCATTATTTCTAGGTTCAAACAGTATTCCATTTTCATTATTTTTTATAAAGTCTGTAAATACACCTATATTTGAGCATATCAAAGCCTTTTTATATAACATAGCTTGTACTGCTATATTTGGAAAACCTTCATACCATTCACTAGGGATAACTACTACTTTAGAATCTAAATAAAAATTATGAAGTTCTTTTCCACTTAAAAAACCACACCATTTAATATTTGTGGGACTATTATCTACAAGGTATTCAAGACCATGATAGCTTCCAGCTACAGCAAACTTTAAATTTGGTAGATTTATGGCAGCTTCGATAAAGTTCTCTATACCTTTTTCTAAACTAACTCTTCCAATAAATGAAATATATTCACCTTCTCGTTCCTCAAAAATTTGACTAACTTTTGGTGAGAGTGCAGGTAATATGCCTATGTTATCACTATCTATCCCAAGTTCTATAAACTTATTTTTTTGAAATTGAGATTGTGTAATAAAAACATCTACATTGTCTTTTATAAGTCCAGATACTCTTGCAAAAGCATTACGAAGAGCATAACCAGTACTTTTGAAGATTGAACCTTCACAGTTATTAGTTATGCAAGAAAATTCTTTTATACCAGTCGTACATTTTTCACAAACTTTACCATCTGTATAAAACAATCCACTTGGACAAAACAGTCGATAGTTTGGAGTCCTCATAACAATAGGTATATTTCGTCCCTTAATCTCTTTCATAATTGACACTGAAATCAAAGGATAAAAATTTTGTACTTGAACAATATCAGGCTGTACTTTATCTAATATCTTAGAAATTTCTTTTACTGAATTAGGATTATAAACACCTGTAAAAAAAGATTTTATTTTTCCAAATTTAGAGTCAATGATTTCAGCAGATGAACGACGATACCAAGAAACGGTATGACCATTAGCTTCCAATAAATCAGCTATACCTTGACTAGCATGTTCTTCACCGCTTGGTTTTGCATAACTATTGTGTACCATTAAAATTTTCATTAACTATCCTCCTTTGAGAAAGTCGATAAATCTAATTTTTTTCCAAAATTATAATCATTACTTAATGGAGAGTAATAATCCCACCCAGAACCTGGACAAAAGGTCAATTCACCAAAATATATATTATTATCAAAGCTATAAAAATCAACTCTTACATAATCAAAAGGCTTTGCTAATATTTCAGCTAACTTTTGCATTTTATCCATATTTTTAGGTTTTTCAATATATTCATTTTCAAGTCTTACTTTGCAATCTAGTAAATTCCAATCAATATCTATATAACTTCTAGTATGTTTATCAAAACGACCTTTATCTACCTGTGTGAAAAGTAATTTACCATTAAAACAATGTAGTTTATAATCATTTGGAATATTCTTATTTTTATCTAGTAATAATTTCTCTATTAAAATAGTTGGTTTAATATTTTTATATTGTTGTTCCCTACCAATATAGTAGAAATTATTTTTTAATATACTTGCGAATAATAGTTGAATTAGTTTCCAGTTAACCAGAGATTTATCTTTTATTACAAGTACTTTACCACTATCGTGATTACTTTTAATAATAACAGGATAATCTGGAAAATTATTTGAAGTAATTTTTTTAACATCAGAGGTGGAAAATATAAGTGGAATTAAATATTCTTCTCCAATCTGTTCTTTAATATATTCTCTTACCGCAAGTTTATCAGCACATATTGTATGTAATTCTGTTTGAACATTTAACTTTAGCCATTGTAACTTTTCATTGAATGTTTGGGGATTATCCAAATTTAGTTCATAACCTAAGTTTTGTTTAAAACCCTTCTTCACATAATCTTCATCTGAGTAAATTAAAAACTGTAAATACTTATATACTCTTTTTACAGGATTAATTAAAATATATCCATAATCACTATTATGATAACAGTTTTTTATGATATTAATCATTGAGTACCTCTTGTAATATTTTATAATACTCTTTTGCTTTATTTTGCATAGTATATTTTTCAATTGATTTTACAGAATTCAGACTCATTATTCCTATATTTTTCTTGATAGCTTCTATCTCTTGAAGGAAATCATTTTTACTATTTACAACATAACCATTTATCCCATCTTCAAGTAAGCTTGATGCTCCTGCTTTATCTGAACAGATTACGGGTAACCCTGAGATAAGTGCTTCTGGAACAACATATCCAAAAGTATCTTTTATTGAAGGAAATATAAAGATATCTGAAGATTTAAAATATTTTTTCAATTCTAGACCTTCTTTTCTTGATACTATTGATATTCTATCTTCTAATTTATTATTTTTTATATATGCTAAATAAGTTTCTTCAAGTATACCTGCACCTATTAAGACATAATGATAATTTTCTAGTTCTTTAATATGTTTAAAAACTGATTCCCAATTTTTCAATGAGATAAAAGCCCCTACTGATAATATTACAGTTTGATCAACTGGTATATTTAATGCCTTTCTAAGTGTGTTTTTATCTTCTAAATTTAATAAACTTTCTTTCCAATTTTTTAAATCTATTGTTTGTAATGATTTCATTACCTTAGTATCTTTATTTATAGTTTCAATATATTTTGTAGTCAAATCTGATGCAGATATAACAACATTTGTATTTTTACAAATAACTTGTCTTACTTTCCTTTTTAAGCTTGAAATACCCTTATCAGTTTCTAAAATAGCATCTGTTACAACAATAAACTTAAAGTCTAAAACTCTACTCAACAAAGATGAGTACAAACTTGGAATCCAAAAGGCAACACTCATAACTACATCAGGCTTTTCCTTTATTAAACTCATAAAAGCTTTAAAATTAAACTGTGATTTAAAAGTAGATATACCATTATTTAAAAGAACTATCTTATAGTTTTTGGCTTCTTTTTGGTACTCACTAGTTAACCAATTGGGATGTAGTTTTGGATGATTACCAAAACAGTATACAACTAACTCAACATACTGTCCTAGTAAGTCAAATAATGCATGATTCATTGGATATAAGGGTGGATGTAATATAACAACTTTCATAATTATTTTCTTCCTAAAATATTTTTTTTAATAAAATTTTTAATTATAGCTTTCCCGAATAACAATAGATTAAATATATAAATTAGTCTTCCGTAATGTTCATTAATAATAATAAGTCTTTCTTTCCAACCCTTAATAAAGTTTTGATTAGAAAATCCACCTAATAAATATTTAGATACTATTTGATCTGTATTTTTAATTTTTTTACAATTTTTTAGAGCAGAAATAATCCAATCGTGGTCAGATACTACTTTGTATTGTATATTGTACTTACTAATAGATTTAGTACTTAAAATTATAGACTGATGAGACACAACCATACCATGCATGAAATTTTTCCAAGTTAATTTATCTGGTGTTTTTGTAATTGATGCATAATCACCATTTTCAAGAATCAATTGTGTTTTACCATAAAAAGCATCCTCATTATCGAAATCTTCAAACATGTTTTCTACTGTATATTTATCATAAATTTCATCCCCAGCATTCATAAACCAAATAAAATCACCAGTTGCTAAATTTATTCCTTTATTCATAGCATCGTATATACCGTTATCTTTTTCACTTATATATATACTTATACTGTCTTCATATTTCTTGATGATATCTAGTGTTTTATCAGTTGAAGCCCCATCAATAATGATATACTCGATATTTTTGTAAGTTTGATTAATGATACTCTTTATAGTTTGTTCAATATACTGTTCTGCATTATAAACTATAGTAACTATACTTAATTTTGGTTTTTTTATTTTATTTATCATATATACGTTCTATTCTCCAATCTATATTATTCTTAACTATAACTGCTGGATTACCAGCACTTATTGAATTTTCTATATCAATTGGTTTGGAAACAACAGATGATGTTCCTATAACACAATTTTTTGCAATCGAGGCACCTTTTAAAATTTTACAATGAGCAGCTAGCCACACATGATCACCAATAGTAATATCTTTTGCATAATTTATTCTTTTGTTAGATGACTTATCTATAATTGAGTGGGAGTCTCCTGTTCTGATATCTATCTCATATGCGAAGAGACAATTTTTTCCAATAATAATTTTTGAATGTGGTTCAGTAACTGCAAAATGTACATCTTCAATTAATGTTTTTTCTCCAATCTCTAAATATCCATTGTTGTCTTCAAACCAAATCAAACTTCCCCTAGAAAATATACAGTCTTCCTTTATATATACTGTATGATTATCACCCCTAATGAAAAACACTACATTTTTCAAGACACACCCATTTTCAACAATGATTTTATTGTTAGTTCCCTTAATATCAATACTAACATTAATAAATATAGCATGGTTGATTTTTAAAGTATTATTTTTACCTGTGATTTTTTTCTTTATAGTATTTCGTATTTTTTTATACTTATACAATCGTACTATTAGTTTTTTTAAAACTGGATATTTAATAATATATTTTTCATATAATATACGTAAACTTTTTTTATACATCTATTTCCTCCTTGTCTATGTTGTATACATATTGTAAAAAAATTAGTATCCAAAAAAGTGAATATAAAAAATATGTTTCAGACATCAATAATGTCAATATAACAATAACTATACCTATTGATTTTATTTTATCACCTTTATCTATAGATCTTGAATAACTTTCTATAGATCTATACATTAAATAAATTATTAATAAAAAGAACGCCAATCCATATCTAACAATCATATCTGTTGTTCCTACTGTTCGAATTTCATTTTTATTTGTACTACTATATCTCGTTATTGAGTTCGGTCCTCTTCCAATAAACTCATGGCCTTGAAAATCATTCCAATCTTTTAAAATATTAATAAATCTTTGAGTATCTGCATTTTGTAAATTACTTGTATTTACTACTGAAGCCATTTTTAGTTGGTGCTCTATCTTTTTACCTAAAAAATCTAATGATGTATATGCATAATAACTAGATACTAAAATAAATAAGGTAATTATTATTTTCGATGCAATACTTTTAAATTTTTGATAATAAATAAAAAACAACAGCATAAATAATGCTATAAAAGCTGTAGTTGACTGAGTTGTTATAATTGTTATAATCAAAACTAAGTTTACTTTATTTTTTAGATTATCATCGTTTAGTAAATTAAATATTAAAGCAAGAACTAGATATCCACCAAATGCTCCCATCTCCCAAAAAGGGCCAGAATTAGACTTTATTAAATCGTCAGCTTCAGGAATAATAGTATATATTCCAAAAACACTATATCGTGATAAATTATGTGGATCTATAATCGCATATGTGGTAAAGTTATTTACATAAACTTGTTCTAAATTTGGTATCAATAAAATAGAAAAATAAAAGCCTAAACTTATGATAGATAGATAGTACATAACTTTTATAAATTTATCAATAAAAGAATTACCAATACTTCTTAAAATAAAATAAGCAATTAAAATTCTTATAAAGACACCTAAATAAGTCTCTATAGGAAAAAAATCAAATTTTACAGATTGAAGAAGTAATATAACAAATAATAGTAGTGAAAAAAGTGTAAATTTTTTGTCAAATTTTTGTTTACGATAAATAAATAATAATGTACTTAAAATAAAAGTTGTAAATAAAATAGATTTACTTGTAAAAGAGATATTTCCCGAAATAAATATTAATACAAGTATCATAAAATAATCAATAATATTTTTTTTACTAATCATTACGATTCCATGACTTCATTATAGAATAAGTTTGAATAGTCCCCGATATATTAAAAATTAATAATGATAAAACAGTAGACAAAAGTATGCCATTTAAACCCATGGCTTGGTATTTTACTAAATAAATAGAGAGTGGGATATTAACAATAGCTGCAATAACTGTAGCGACTATTTGTATATTTAATTTTTCGATTCCATTTAGAAAATATGCATAAATTGAATGCCATATCATAGTTACAACTAATAATCCCATATATAAATAATTGGATAGTTGTATATTGATTTCACTATTTCCTGTCCATAATAATATAAATTCTTGTCCAAAATATATCATAATTAATGCAATTAATATATATAATAATAATAATAAATTCAATTTTCTAAATATTTTTTTTATCCATTCATAATCTTTTTTTTCATATGCTTCTGTGTACATTGACCATAGAGGAGTGTTAATAATCCCATGTAGAATCAATAATGTACTAAAATATTTATATAGTAAATCATATGTTGTTACATCTTTTAAAGTTAATAAATGTGTTATAATCATTCTATCTGAATACATTAATATCAATACCGTCATTTGCAAAATAAAGAACTTACCTCCAAGAGATAATATAGGTTGAATCTTTTCTTTTTTAAATTTTATAAATGATGGTACTAAAAAAATATTTTTTTTATAGAACCAAGTTGAAATTGAAATATTTATTAATACAATAGAAAAACCATATGCTATTGCCATATATATTAGGTTAGTATCTGCATAAATATTTAATATATAAATTAATATTAATGATAATGTTTGTGTGAAAAACTGGTTTAACACTATAAAAGATGTATTTTGAGTTGCATTAAATACTGCTATAATTATTGATAATACAAAGTTAAATAAAATAAAAAAAGATGCTGTTAATATGGTAATTTGTAAATTACTATTTGTGACAATTTCTGTATGAAATATGATTTGCCAATTTACAAAGAATGATGATATGAATAAAATAATATAAACAACTGATGAAAAGATAAGTAAAGAAATATAACCAGTTGATATATAAATTTGTGCATCTTCTATATCGTCATTCGCTAAACTTTTAGAAACATGATTTTTAACACCATTAGCCATACCTAAGTCAAAAAAAAGCATCCAATTTATAAAAGCTAAGATTAGTGACCATAATCCATACTGATCTATACCTAAAAATTCTAGTGAATACCTAACTACTAAAAAAGAAGATACTAAAGCAAATAGCTTATAAATTAAAGAAAATTTAATTTGTTTTTTATAATTAGTGCTTCTTTTACTCATTAGTTATAAAACTCTCTATACCAAACAACAAACTCTTCTATACCATCTTTAAGTTGTGTATCTGGTTTATACCCAAAGTCTTTCATTAGACCTGTAACATCTGCATAAGTACTTACTACATCACCATCTTGCATAGGCATGAAGTTCTTTTCTGCTTTTTTATTTAATGCATTCTCTATTGTCTCTATAAAGGTCATTAGAGGGAGTGGTGCATTGTTTCCTATATTGTAGAGTCTATAGGGAGCTGATGAGCTATCTATCTCTGGTTGTTTTGCATTCCAGTTTTTGTTTGGTGTTGCTGGTTTATCTATTACTTTTATTATACCATCTACTATATCAGCTATGTAAGTAAAGTCTCTACTCATTTCACCATTGTTAAATACTTTTATAGCTCTATCATTAAGTATTGCATCTGTAAAGAGCATTGGTGCCATATCTGGTCTTCCCCATGGTCCATAAACAGTAAA
>Ga0256826_1001499_pt1 | contig 14498 bp, 18 predicted proteins | sample CV79metaG_FD_185975 | JGI IMG/M metagenome (GOLD analysis project Ga0256826, IMG submission 185975) | Hydrothermal vent microbial communities from East Pacific Rise, Pacific Ocean - CV79 | ecosystem: Environmental > Aquatic > Marine > Hydrothermal vents | place: Pacific Ocean: East Pacific Rise...
GAAGTGGCTATTGAAGAGGGGGAAGAGGTGGCGATGGAATTTATAGAAAAAGGAAAAATATAAGATGGCAAAAGCAACACTAAAAGAGCAAGAAGAGTTAATAAATAGTACAAGAAAAAATGTGAAATATGATACTAAAGAGTTTACTTTGGAATTATTACATTCAAAGTTTAATAGAGAAATTGAGGATGGTAAAAATAAAGAGATTACTATTCCTTTTTATCAGAGAAATTTTGTTTGGGATAAAAAACAGCAATCAAGATTTATAGAATCAATTTTGTTGGGATTGCCTATTTCTACAATGACATTTGCAGAGATTGAGAATGGTGTATTGGAAATTATAGATGGGTCTCAAAGAATGAGAACAATTAATGCCTTTTTGAATAATAACTTAACACTCATTGGACTGGAAAAGCTTCAAAATTTAAATAAGTTGACTTTTAATGATTTTAGTCATTCTCGAAAAAGAAAAATTAGAAATTCCACTGTTAGAGCAATTGTTCTTTTTGATTTGGAAAAAGATAATATAGATATTTCTCATGAGCTATTTGATAGATTGAATACAGGTGGAAAACCGTTAACTAAAATGGAAATTATTAAAGGTTCTCAACATGGAGAATTTGTTAATTTTATATTTGAAGAGTGTGCAAACAATAGTTTATTAAATCAACTTAGTTATTTTTCAAAACAGGATAAGAAAAGAGGATATAGAGAAGAATTTTTGATTAAATATTTTGCTTTTAGTGAAAATATGGAATTGAATACTACATTAAATGATTATTTAGATAACTATATAGATATGCAAAATGATAATTTTAAAGATGATATTTATAAAGATAAAAAATTACAACAATTTAAAAAGATGTTGTCTTTTGTTGAAAAACATAATTTGATTCAAGATATATCTCTTAACCGTAAAAATAGACTATTGGCTATCTACATTGGTACTACTTTGGCTTTAAAAGAGAATAAGACTATAGAAAAAGAGGATATTAATCTGTTTACAGAGGAGTTTATTGAGAATGCTAAGAGTAATGGATTTGAGAAATTGAAAGAGAATGTTGAACTTGTTAAAAATATTATTTTGGGTTAATGATGAGTGATTTACGAGATTTTTTTGATGAAAGGAAAGATGAGGTTGAACAATTTTTTACTTTTTTGGAGAAGATAGAACAAGATAATACTTACTCATCAGATATGGCTATTTTAAAAAGTCAGGCTATTTTGATGCTCTATAATTTGATTGAGGGTAGTGTTAATAGAGGAATAGAGTATATTTTTGATAGTGTTGCAGATTGTAATTTGCAACATAATGAACTTTCTGATGATATTAGAGTTATGTGGTTTAGATATTTTGATTTGCATTCAGATGACAGTGGACAAACTAAAAAGAGTTTAGAAGAACTCGACAAATTTCTTGATAATATGGTTGAAATTAATTTATCAAAATTTAGGAAATATAACAAAAGTTATTTTAGCAGTGGAACATTGGATAGTGGAGCTATCAAAAAAATTCTTAAAAAGTTTTCAATTGAGTGTCATTTTTTTGAATATCAATTGCAAAGTGTTAAAAAAGATAGAAATTTCTTAGCTCATGGAGAAAAATCATTTACAGAAGTAAGTCAACAAGAGGCTCTTTCGGATATTAAAAATAAAAAAGATAAAATAGTCGTTTATCTTGAAAAATATGTTGCTGTTATTGAAGCGTATGTTGAGGATGAGAAGTATAAAATATAATAAAATTCTATTTGCCTTTTTAGGTTTAATTTTGCTATAACTAGAGTAGTCAAATAAAAAGGATTTACAATGAGACATAGATTTAGATTTTTAATGGGTCTGCTTTTGCTTGTGCCTATGAGTGCTTCGGCTGAACATATTTGGATGGCACTCTTCTCTAAAGAGATGAAATATACAGAGCAAACCTTTTTAGTTCAAAAACATCTGAACAATCTTAATACCTCTATTAAAGAGGAGTGGGATAAGGGTTTTATGGTTACAGATATTGAATATGGTAATGACCTTTGGATGGCAACCCTCTCTAAGGGGACAGGTTATACCCATCAAGCTTATGTGAAAAAACGAGATTGGAAAGCGTTTACCCATGCTGTGAGAAAACATTTTGAAGATGGTTTTATGTTGATAAATGTAGAGTATGGAGCTGGAACATGGGTTGCTGTATTGGTAAGAGGAAGTCGTTACAGTGAAGGACGATACGATGTTGTACGTTATTGGGAAGATTTTCCAGCTAAGATTACTCAGCGATGGAATGAGGGGTACCATCTGATTGATGTTGAACCTGCTGATGGAAAATGGGTTGCTGTTTTTGCTAAAAATACAGGTTTTACAGACCAAGCTTATGATTCTGTAGATGATGAAAAATCACTTGATCAAATTATTAAAAAGAGATGGGATGAGGGTTATAGACTCTTGAACAGTGAATATGGAGATGGTAGATGGTTTTTAGTTTTTGTTAAAGATAATAAGAAAAAAGGTCAAGTTTATGTCCGTAGAGAGAGAGTAGATGGTTTAAAATCGGCAATCTCTTCTCACTGGAATATCGGTTTAAATTTAATTGATATAAGTGAAGGACGATAGTTTTTTAAAGTTGATGAATCTCAATAAATAAACGTCTCTATTTAACTATACTTTAGTAAAAAAGAGGAATATATTAAAGATGAGTGAATTTTTAAACAGTGAAGCATCTCCTTTTGAGGGGCAGTTTCCAGATGGGCATCCTGTTCGTATCTACCTAGAAGAGAATCTTTTGATTCGGTCATTAATGAGAGAGTTAGAGGCAGTAAATATCTCGGAGGGGTTAGATACTTTTTCTACTATATTTGAAAAATTGGCAAAGGTTGATTTACACTTTACTCGAAAAGAGAATCAGCTTTTTCCTTATCTTGAAAAGTATGGTTGGACAAGTCCGTCACAAGGTATGTGGACATTTCATGACCAAATTCGTGACCAAGTTAAGTTGGTACGGAAAGAGATAGCAGGTGGGAACAGAACGACTATTTTAATAGAGACACAACAGCTTTTTAAATTTTTAGAACAGATAATGAGTGTTGAAGAGCAACGTCTACTCCCTAGAGCGATGCAGATGTTAAGTGAAGAGGAGTGGAAAGAGTTTAAAGAGGGAGACAAAGAGATTGGTTGGATGTTTGATAAAAATCCTACCCCTTATCCTGCTGATACCTATATTCACCCTAGCCAAGATACCAAAAAACGAAAACTCCCCTTTGGAATAGAGGATAAAACTCACTATGATGAGGGTTACTTAACCCCTGAACAGGTTAACTCTATCTTTAGAATTTTACCTGTGGATATTACCTATGTAAATGAGCATGACCAAGTTGTATTTTATAATCGAGGAGAGGATAGAGTATTTCCAAGAAGTGCAGGGATTATTGGGCGAGAGGTACGATTTTGTCACCCACCAAAAAGCGTTGACCAAGTGATTAAGATTTTAGAAGAGTTTAAAGCAGGGCGACAAGACCTAGCAGAGTTTTGGATTAATTTTAAAGGTCAGTTTATACATATTCAATACTTTGCAGTGCGTGACCCCGATGGAACATATCGAGGTGTAATTGAGATGAGCCAAGATGTAACACATGTTCGTGGATTAGAGGGCGAACAGAGATTGTTGGATTGGGAATAATAAAATATTTTTTATATCGCGTAGGGTCGATTTATCGACCATAAAATATCTTTGTGGTCGGTGAACCGACCCTACGTGATAGATTTATAATTAAAAATAAAGGAGCATAAAATATGAAAAAAATAGTAATAAGCCTATTGATTCTAGTATCATTTATATGGGCAGACAACAACCAAACATGGCAAACCAAAGATATAACAAAAACATATACCCTAACTTATGATAAAAACACAACTTGTTTAGTCAGAAAAATAGCCATTTATAAAGAGCCAAAATGGGTAGCAAAGATAGAGGTAAGAAGTGGGAAAACAGTCTTTTTTAGTTCGCCTAAATCTATGTTTGAGTTCTATCATAGACCTGGGAAATGGTATGAAGTAGGGGTAAAAAGTGAACGTGATTTTAGTAAAATAGTTGTAACAGACTACTCAACACTAAAACCTATTAATGGAGAAGATGCTTTTTATGTCTATGGAAGCCGTGCTATCTCACCAGCTGGAGATGATTTACCTGCATTTGCAACCAAAGAGAGTGCAGAGAAGTTTTCTAAAGAGTATAATGGTAAACGTATTATGAAATTTGAGAAGATTTCAGATGCTTTGATTCGGCTTTTGAATGGAAGAATTTAAAAGTTTATTGTTACCAATTTAAAATTGGTAACAAAATAGTAAAACTATTTAATTGATGCTTCAAACATCTTAACAGCTTTGTTCATCTCTTTAAGTAGAGGCATATTTAGCTCTTCTGCTTTTTTCAAAGATGCTTCGGTTGTGTCAGCTTTTTCAATAATCGCTTTGTAGTCAGCCCAAAGTTTTGCAACAGTTCCCAACTGTTTTTTAATATCTTCGTTTTTACACTTGTCAGTTAAGCCTTTAAGAGTTGTTTCAAAAAGTTCTCCTGTTTTTTTAGCATTTGCTTTGTTTGCATCTGCATCAATTCCGTTTGCAACTAAAAGTAGCTCTTTAGTCATTTTTTGAGTCAACATTCTCTGTTTACCTGCAAGGTTAATAGTTTTTGCCATCTCTGGGTCAAGTTTTGAACCACTTGCTTTTGCATACATTCCTACAGCTTTATTCATATTTTTAAGAAGAGGAAGATTCTCTTTTGCAATCGCTTCTAGAGTAGCTTTATCACTTTTTCCTGCAATTACTTTTTCAATATTTGCTTTAAATGGAGTCCAAAGTTCAGTCACTTTTGTTAGTTGAGCTAGAATCTCTTTATTTTCTGTTTTTGGAAGATTTAAATCAGCATCACCATTCGCAAGACCTTTAAGTGTTTTGTCAAAAAGTTCTACAGTTTTTGTTAAACTTGCTTTATTTGCTTCTGTGTCAACTCCTTTTGCCATAAATAGAGCCTCTTTACTCATTTTTTGAGTTAACATTCTCTGTTTACCTGCAAGGTTGATTACTGTACCACTCTGCTGTTTAGTTTGAGTAACTTCTGTTTTTGCATCTGATTTTGGTGCTTCGTTTGCAACAAGAGTCATAGAAAGAGAGGCTCCTATCGCTACAATTGATAATAATTTTTTCACTGTTTTTTCCTTTTTTATCTCTAATATAGAATTTCTCTATATAGATTAGAAATATAACACAAAAGGAGTTTAAGTAAGTTTATCTTATCAAGATAATAAGAAAAACTTATTAGAAAGTGAGTTTTTTAAACTACTTTTCTCTTTTTAGTATTCTCTCTCTTACTTCATTGAATTTAATAATCTCTTCATCTTTTTTGATGGATTCTTCTCTTTTATGTGCTGAAAAGCCATATGCCATAGGTGTTATATTTATAGTACTGTAAAAGGCTTTTTTTGCATCAATCCACTCTCCTGTATCTACATCGGTTATCCATATAATGGCATCTTTTTCCCAAGATATATGGTTCTCTTTAAACCAAAGAACCATACATCCTATATCATCAAACATATAACTTTTTCCATTTTTGGGATCTCTTACTTGGACTGTATTTTGTCTGTCACTTACAACCATTACACATCTTGCACACATGTCTCTGTCCCAATGAACTTCTGCTACATCTGTTTTTGAACGCTCTTTACAGCCTGTTTGAACGGTGGCTATAGCAAGAGCCAAAAGGAGTATTTTTATCATAAATTTAACTCCTTACATGATTTTTGATTCATAGTAAATGTAAAAAGTTCTTTTTTTGTTGAAGCACTTAAATACTCATAACTTAATGTTACTCCAGCATCTAAAAATCGTTTAGATGAGTGACAAATCCCTTTACTAACAACTCTTTTCATTCGAGCTTTATCCTCTTTAATTACTGTCTCATCACTCTTTGCACCTGTATTAATCTCAAAAGTATAGATAAGTGTTAACTCTTCATCTCTAATTTTAACCAGTGTGGTGTAGTTATCAACTTTTTGTGGTAGTTTTTTTGAAATCTCATCTACCACCATTTTTATGATTTTTTTGTTTTGCTCTCTTATTTTCTCTATGGGATAATCCTGACCATCTTTTATAACGTCTGTTGCATGAATGAGCGTTGAAAATAGGAGTAGAGTAAATATAAAAAGTAGCCTTTTCATCTATTTTTTCCTTTTTTGTAATCTTCTTGAATTGTAACCAATCTTTAATTTATAAAATTTGATGTTGATTAAGAATAAATTATAACTTGTTTCATATCAAGAAATAAAAAATTAAAGAGTGCTATTATTGTTTTTATAAATAATAGTAATAAGGATAGGCTATGAGAAAAAATTTTATTCTCTTCTTTTCAATCATGTATCTTTTTAATTTTTCTGCCTCTGCAATAAGTGGAAAAAAGGTTTTTGAAACTTACTGTTGGGGGTGTCATCATCAAACAGCTGTGGCTTTTGGCCCTCACTTTGAAGAGATTGCTTCTAAGCGAAATGCTGATGAGATAAAAGCGATGATTACAGATCCAAAATCGGTATCTAAAGTTTTTGGATATAAGCGAAATGCAATGCCTCCATTTATACTTTCTGATGATAATTTAACGGCAATTACTCAATATATACTCTCTTTTAAACCAAAGAACAATAGTAGTAAAATAGAGCAAAATTTAACTAAAGATATAAATAATAGCATCATTAAAAAAGCCTATCCAAGTATTACTCAAGGGGAAAAATAATGTTTAGACTCTCTAATCTTTTAAATTCGGTAGTTGAGGGAAAATCTGCACGGGTACTTAATGGAAGTATTGCTATTTGGAACTTTACCAACCGTTGTAACCTTAGTTGTCTGCACTGCTACTCTAAGGCTGAACTTGATTCTATTGATACGCTATCTACCCAAAAGATAATGGATACTCTCCCAAAGTTAAAAGATAATGGTGTAAAATTTCTTATATTTTCAGGAGGAGAGCCATTAACCCGTCATGATATTTATGATATTGCCCAGCGTTGTAAAGAGCTTGGTATTGTTACTTATCTATCAACAAATGGACTCTATGTAAAAAAGAGTAATGCCCAAAAAATTTTAGATACTTTTAACTATATTGGTATTAGTATTGATGGAAGCCAAGAGGTTCATGATGCGTTTCGTGGATTAAAAGGGTCGTTTGAGGCTTCGATGAAAGCAGTAGATTTGCTTAATAGTTACAACCAAACCAAAGTAGGGATTCGCTTTACCATTACCAAAGATACTTACGATGATTTGGCTTTTATTTTTGATTTAGCAGAGAAACATAATATTCCAAAAATCTATATTTCACATCTTGTTTATAGTGGACGAGGATTAGATAACTTAGAGATGGATTTAACTAAAAAGCAGAGGGTTACTGCTGTAGAGTATATTTTGGATAAAGCATTTGAGTACCATAATAGTAAGAGAGATATAGAGATTGTAACAGGTAATATGGAGATGGATGCAATTCTATTTTATGATAGATTTGTAAAAGTATATCCCCAACATGCAGATGAGATGAAACAGAGATTAATTACTTGGGGTGGAAATAGTGCAGGGCGAAAGCTTTTAAATATTGATGCCGAAGGAAATGTAAAACCTGATCCATTTTTTCCTGCTATTATTGGAAATATATTCCGTGAAGATTTTGCTGATATTTGGACAAATAAACCAATAGATATGTTACAAAAACTAAGAGTTCATCCACGAAATTTAGGTGGAAAATGTGAAAAGTGTGAATATTTAGATATATGTAATGGTGGTTCACGAAGCAGAGCTTATGCCATACATGGTGATTTATGGGCAGAAGACCCATCGTGTTATCTATAAAATTATAAAATAGTTTTTGTTCTTACGTTAAATGTGGGAACAAGAGGAACGTTTTGATTAAGAGGAGAAAAAGTGAAAAAAATATTATTAAGTTTAATAACAACAGCAACTCTATTTGCAGGAACACCCAGTGCAAGTGAAAAGATATTTGTGGTAGAGCGAGAGAGTGAATCTATTGCTATTATTCACAAGGGTTTAACCCAATCTCATATGAAAAATATGCATAATATGAACCATGGAATTATTAAGTTTGATGGGGATGATGGTTACCTGATTAGTCGTGATGGTTATGTGGTTCATTTTGATCCAAAAACAGAGAAGGTTCTACAAGAGTATAAAACATCTAAAAGTGCTATTGGGTTTGTAATAGGCAAAAATTATGTAGCTGTTGCCAATTATGATGATAAATCTGTAGATATTTTAACTCGTGATTTAAAACCAATTGATAAAATTGTTACTGGTTCAAAAAATGTAGGAATCAAAATCTATAAAGATATGATTATCTTTGCTCAGATGGATTCAGATAAAGTAACCGTTTTAAAAGATGAAAACCATGGTAAAGCTTTGCCAAAATTTAAAACCTTTAAAGAGTTTAAAGTGGGCGAGATGCCATTTGATGCAATGATAAAAGATAACACCTATATAGTAGGTTTCTTTTTAACCAAAGCGTTTGGAGTTATTGACCTTGACACCATGAAGTTTTCAGAGATAAAAGTAACTGCCAATGATAATAAACCTGTGCTAAAAGTTCCCCATTTTGGTTTTTGGTCATTAAGTGATGAGAAGACTTTTATTCCTGCTGTTGGTGATAATAAAGTGATGGTTTATGATAAAGATTTTAAATTTATTAAAAATATAGCTATGAAGGGGCTTCCTGTATTTACAGCATTAAGTCCTGATAAAAAATATTTAGCAGTCACCTTTTCGGGTAAAGATTTTCCAACTATTCAGATTGTTGATACAAAAACATTAAAAATTATTCAAACTTTTACATTTAAGGGTAAGGTTCTTCATCTTCGTTGGTCTAATGTAGATGACTCTCTCTATGTTTCAGTCAATGGAGAGGGAGAGAAAAGAGACCAAAATAAAGTCAATGTGATTAATACCAAAGAGTGGTTTTTAGAACGAGAAATTTATCAACTTAAACACCCATCAGGTATCTTTATCTATCAACAAAAGGAGAAGAAGTAGTGGTATATTTAACAGGAGCAGGGCCGGGTGATATTGAGCTTTTAACAATCAAGGCGTTACGTGTAGTACGTGAGGCTGATGTAATTATCTATGATAGATTGGCAAATCCAGATATTTTAAAAGAGGCAAAAGATGGATGTGAATTTGTTTATGTTGGCAAAAAAGATTCTCATCACAGTATGCCACAAGAGCAGATTAATGAGACCATCTATCAAAATGCTTTAAAGTATGAAAATGTTGTGAGATTAAAGGGTGGAGACCCTTTGGTTTTTGGACGAGGAGGAGAAGAGGGAATTTATCTTTATGAACGTGATATAAAGTTTGAATTTATCCCTGGAATCACTTCGGCTATTGCTGTTCCTGAGTATGCAGGAATTCCTGTAACTCATCGTGGGATTACAGTCTCTTTCAGAGTTGTAACAGGTCATGAGAGCCACAACAAAGAGGAGTCTCAAATTCCTTGGGAGAACTATAAAACAGACGATACAATAATCTTTTTAATGGGGTTACACCGTTTAAAGATTATCTGTAGTAAACTTATTAAGATTGGTAAACCTAAAGATTATCCTGTGGCTGTAATAAGTAAAGGAACAACTCCTGATGAAAAAACAGTTATTGGAACACTTGAGACCATATGGGAAAAAGCGAAAGATTTACCAACACCTGCATTGATTGTTGTTGGTAAAGTTGTGAATCTTAGAGAAGAGTTAAGCTGGTTTGAGAAGTGAGATGGGCATATTGCCCATCTCATTACCCTTTCTGGTTTTTCTCTAACTGCTTAACAATAAATTAACAAAAATCTGTTAATATAAGATTATTTAAAATATTTTATAGGAATAGATAGTGATTAAACCTTTTCTCTCGCTTTTTACTCTGTTATTTTTACTTATGATAGCTGTTTTATTTCACTATATAAATTATAATTTTACTTTAGAAGAGAAGAAGCTTAATCAAATTGTAGTTTTGACTTCTGATGCTTCTTTGGCTTTAAGTGTAGGGTATGATAAATCCAGAGAGATAAGAAGTTCAACATACAATAGTATCTATCCTGAACTCTCAACCACTTCATCAATGGAATTTGTTTATGCTCAATAACTCTTTTTTTTACTTTTTAACACTGCAACTCTATAAAGAGAAATCTAAACATATCGCTGTGGTTCTGCTCTCTTTGGTTGTTATTTTTCTGCTCAGTTCTGTTCTCTTTATCTCCTCTTCTTTGCGATACTCTCTGTTTGAAACATTAGAGGCTCAACCCGATTTTGTTGTAACCAAATTAAAAGCTGGAGAGCCATCTACAACCCCTATTGATTGGGCTGATGAGTTATTGGAGATATATGGTATTAGTAAAGTAACCCCAAGAGTCCATGGACGTTATTTTTTTAAGAGTAAAGATAAATCTTTTTTAGTTGTAGGGGTCGATTTTTTAGAGGAGCAGAGTCATAAAGGTATAGAAAGTTTAATATCAGGAACAGACATAAAGAGCTTTTTAAGTGGAGATAATATGATTGTTGGAGAAGGCGTTAAAAAGTTTTTAGAGAAAAATTATTATAGAAACTCTTATCAATTTTTAACACCAAAAGGAGTCTTTAAAAAGGTTAATATTGTTTCTACTTTAACAGATAAAAGCAATCTTCTTGCAAATGATATGATGATAATGCCTCAAGCCTTGGCTCAAGAAATTTTGGGTTATGGTCAAGATGAAGTTACCGATATTGCTTTTAATGTGGTTAATCCTGACGAGTGGCAGAATATTAATGATAAGGTTTTAGAGCTTCATTATGATTTAAGAATTGTCTCAAAAGATGAGATTAAAAAGTTATATCAGAATTTATATAACTATAAAGGTGGTCTCTTTTTATCACTTTTTATTGTTCTTCTTCTTACATTTTCTTTGATTCTATATCAACGTTATAATATGATTTATTCAACAGAACGCCGAAATATCGGTTTACTTAGGGCTGTGGGATGGAGTATTAATGATATTTTGAAATTAAAGTTTTTAGAGACAATCTCTTTGGTTCTTATCTCTTTTATTTTAGGTGTTACTTTGGCTTATATCTATACCTTTATATTTGATGCTCCTCTCTTAAAAGAAATTTTTTTAGGGGCTGAAAATTTAGAAAATAGTGTTGCCTTTAGACCTGTAGTAGAGATGGGGGTTTTAAGCTCTATCTTTTTTATCTATGCCATTCCTTTTATAGCTTCTGTTCTTATTCCTGTTTGGAGAGTGGCTATTACTGATGCGAAAGAGGCGATGTTATGATTAAAATAAATAGTCTATATAAAAAGTTTAACAGAAGTGTGGTTCTTAAAGATATTAATTTACATATCAAATTAGGTGAAACAGTGGTTTTAAAAGGGGTTAGTGGAAGTGGAAAAACAACCCTTTTATCTCTTATTGGTGGATTAGATAGACCCACTCAAGGGAGTCTATTGATAGATGGTGAACCGATTCATAAACTTCCTGATAATTTTGCTTCTAAATTAAGAGCTTCAAAGATTGGTATGGTTTTTCAGCACTTTAATCTGTTAGAGCATTTAAGCGTGGCTGAAAATGTAATGATTCCCCTTATTCCTACTGGTCTAAAAGTAGATAAAATTCAAGATAGGGTTAATAGTGTGCTTAAGCTAACACATATTGCACATAAAAAAGATACCCTTGCGAGTCGCTTGTCAGGTGGAGAGAAGCAACGTACAGCAATTGCAAGAGCTTTGGTGGCAGAACCTCAAATTATACTCTGTGATGAACCTACAGCCAATTTAGACAAAGCAAACAGTTTACTTTTTATAGAAACACTTCAGAGGCTTCATCAACAAGGTAAAACGATGGTTATTGCCACACATGATCCACTGTTTGATAATCTTCCATTTAGTAGTAGAGTTATTCCCATGGTAGATGGAGAGATTGTTGATGAATGAGGTTTTACTCTCTAAAGATGTATTGGTCTATCTTTTTAGTGAATCTCTGCTTTTTATTTTACTTTTTATCGCCTTTTTGGTTTCGGTAAAGGTCTATTTTAAGTGGGATTTTAATAGTTTTACTCCCTCTCAATTTAAATTGGAACAAGAGAGCTATTTGGTGACAACCATTGCTTATTTTATCTTTATTATGAAGTTTTTTCTGATTTTATATTTTGCTTTTACAGTTGATAAGCTATCCATTTTAGTAGCAGGTGCAATGTGTGGTGCAGGAGTGATTCAGGCAAACAGTTATGGTGACTATCTATTAATTTTAAAGCTTTCTATCCTTTTTGGATTAACACTTTGGTTTTATCTAAATAAGTATGACTTAGAGAGTAAAAATTATCAATGGTTTAAAGAAAAATCTGTTCTTTTTATCTTCTTGTTTCTATTTATTTTAGCTGAGTTATATTTAGATTTTTCATACTTTATAAACATAGATACACATCAGCCTGTGAGCTGTTGTTCATCCCTTTTTGGGCAACTAGAGGGTGCTAATCCTCTGCCTTTTGGTTTAAATATAGTAACGCTTTTAACCCTTTTCTATCTGCTTTTTATTGTGGTTGTTTTGACTCTCCTGTTGAATCAAACTTATCTTTATATTTTATCTAATTTACTCTTTTTATATATTGCTTATTATGCTTTAGTCTACTTTTTTGGAACATATATTTATCAGTTACCAACCCATAAATGCCCTTTCTGTATGCTTCAAAAAGAGTATTATTATGTTGGTTATGCTTTGTGGTTTTCACTCTTTATTGGCTCTTTTATTGGAATTAATGGGGCTATCTCTTCTATTTGGCTTAAAGAAGAGAGTTCCTTACGGGGTCGAAAAACTGCTCTGCTACTGCTTAGTTTTTTTCTCTTTTTGTGCAGTGCTTATGTTTTGGTTTACTATTTTAGAAATGGTGTTTTATTGTAAATTGGAATCTAGAATATAAAAATAATTTTAAAACTAGGGTAAAATAGCAATTACTAATTAAAAGGAAAAAAAATGAAAAAAATTCTACCTCTTCTACTTATTATTACCTTTATGGCAATTGTTGCCATGATTGTTATCTCTATGGCAAAAGAGAATCAGCCCATTACAATTGTCAAGGGAAATATGGCAATGAAACCGATTGATATTAAGCTTAATGCGACCAATGATACGCACTGTAAGATGATAATCAAGAGTTTAGACAACAGTGCAGAGGTGGTTAGTCCTGATGGAAGAACATGGTTTTTTGATGATGTTGGATGTATGGTGCTTTGGTTAGAGGGAAAAAAGTTTAAAGATGAGGCTAAATTATGGGTTCATACAGTTGATAGTAAAAAGTGGATTGATGCTAAAAAAGCTTACTATGGAGTAACTGACCATACTGCGATGCACTACGGTTTTGGAGCAAGAGAAAAAGAGAATAATAGTACTATTGGGTTGGATGAGATGCGATTAAGAATGTTGCGTGGAGAGAACTTAACCAACCCTAAAATTAGAAAAAAATTGTTGGGAGAGTAGATTATGGATAGCATAGATATAGTCTCTATTATTACCATTGCTTTTTTGGGTTCATTTGGTCACTGTTTGGGAATGTGTGGGGGGATTGTTATTGCTTATAGTTCTACTAAAATAGATAAAAAATATTCTAAAATTATGCAAAGTATTGCACATCTTAGTTACTCATTTGGTCGAATTACAACCTATGTAATGTTGGGTGCAATTTTTGGAGCAATTGGTGGTGTGGTTCAGTTTAACGGCTATGCCATGGCTATTATGACCATTGTTGCAGGGGTTTTTATGATTTTAGCAGGGCTTTCACTGTTAGGTAAAATAAAGTTTCTAACCAAGCTTGAACACTCCTTTTCTACCAGTAATTTTTATAAAAATACTTTTCGAAATGTACTCCGTTCACGCTCTTTGTATAGTTTTTATATTTTAGGGCTTCTTAACGGTCTTTTACCTTGTGGATTGGTCTACTTTTTTGCAGTAACTGCAGCGAGTACAGGCAGTCCATTTTGGGGTGCATTTGTTATGTTGGTTTTTGGATTAAGTACGGTTCCTGCACTCTTTAGTTTAGGGTTTTTTACAGGAATGTTTGCAAAAAGTTCATTTAGACAACTGATGATGAATATCTCCTCTTTAGTGGTTATTCTTTTTGGTGTTTATACACTCTATCGTGGGTATGGTTTTATTATTGAACCTAATAAATCTGTTTTAAATTGTTGTGAGGTTGAGGAGATTAATTCAACTAAAGATTTAACTCAATGGAAGTAATAGGTCACTGGAATAATCTCTTTTAAAAAACGGTTATTTATTATAACTTTAAATTATTATTTATTATCAAAATAGTTTTGTATCAATATTTGATACACATCAATAAAATATGAATCCTAAAAAGTAATAATACAATATGCTTTTAGTAAAAATAGATATTCAAAAGGACTCCCTAAATGATTGAAGAACTGATTGTACGACCAGAGATAGCACCCGAGATGTTTCT
>Ga0256826_1001500_pt1 | contig 14488 bp, 12 predicted proteins | sample CV79metaG_FD_185975 | JGI IMG/M metagenome (GOLD analysis project Ga0256826, IMG submission 185975) | Hydrothermal vent microbial communities from East Pacific Rise, Pacific Ocean - CV79 | ecosystem: Environmental > Aquatic > Marine > Hydrothermal vents | place: Pacific Ocean: East Pacific Rise...
TTAACCATACGTGATATTTCGCGACCGCGCGTATGAGGTACAACGCAATAAGAACAGTAATTATTACACCCTTGCATTATGGTCAGAAATTTCCTGAATATATAAGGCGACCCACCACTTCGATTCATCTTTGTAAGGTCAGGAGTAAACGCGGGTATAACATAGTCGTCAATTAGTGCCGTGTGAACCATTGAGGTCTTAGCTGCACGCACAAACCGGGCAATCTGATAGATATTTTGAGTGCCGATAACAAGATTTACATGGGGCATACGCTTAATAATTTCTTTCCCTTCCTGTTGGGCAACGCAACCGGCTACACAGATAAAGAGATCCGGGTTCTTCCTTTTATGTTTACGCATCACTCCCAGCAGGCTCATAACCTTCTGTTCGGCCTTTGCGCGAATGCTGCATGTGTTAAGGATGATCAGGTCGGCTTGCCACATATTCCCTGTTTCAACAAACCCTTCTTCACCAAGTAATTGTGCCATAATCTCAGAATCACGGTCATTCATCTGGCAGCCAAAAGTTTTTATAAAAAAGTTTTTGCTATACATTAGTTTGACTATTTTCTGTATGTCGTTGCTTTACTGAGGATGCAATGGCAGACAGCAGGTAAAAGATGTCCTTTTTATTGTCGTCTGGATATCGTAAACAAACGCACCCATGGTGACCCGGAACAGAAGAAAGAAGACATAAGCCATCGTAGCCTTCCAGTATAAACTTAAGGAAATGATACCGATCCAGCCTGATACACAAATAGAGTTCTTGCAACACCATTAACGAAAAGTCTCCTACACAGAAAGAGAGGCGTCAACTTCACCCATTTGACTTTCCCGGGCAGCCAGTAACGGCACTACGACTTCGAGTATAAATTCATCTGTCTGGGCGGTAGCACGTCCGGTAAACTGCGCAAAATCTCCAACCATTTCGTTTAATTCATTGGCAGAGAAGGGGATTCTATCATCTTGGGCCAGTCGTAGCAGCAAGTCATTGTCTCTCCCTTCTTCCTTAACAACTTTCCCGGCAGCGAGAGAATGTTCTTTAACTACCTCATGCATTTCCTGTCTTGATTCACCCTTGGCAACGGCTTCCATCAGTATCTTTTCTGTTGACATAAAGGGAAGTTCCATTTTTAAATGGCGCTGAATTTGTTTCGGAAATACAACCATATTATTAGTAATATTAATGTATAACTTTAATATAGCATCAGTAAGTAAAAAGGCTTGCGGGATATCCATTCTGCGGATGGCGGAGTCGTCTAAGGTTCTCTCAAACCACTGATTGGAATAGGTTGCGGCAAAATTTACAGGTAAGCCCATAAGTTTTCTACTTAAGCCTGTCATCCGTTCAGATCGCATTGGATTTCTTTTGTAAGCCATTGCGGAAGAGCCGGTCTGTAGCTTGGCAAAAGGCTCTTCCTGGACTTTTAAATTTGAAAGAAGCCTCAGATCTACAGCAAATTTATGGGCGGAAGCTCCAATCCCTGCAAGAGTTTCAGCGAGTTTCATATCAAGTTTTCTAGGATATGTCTGTCCGGTAACCTCAAAAGCCGAGTCAAAGCCTAATTTTTTTGAAACAAGGGCGTCCAAATCTCTGACTTTCTGATTATCATCATTATACAACTCGAGGAATGTAGCCTGCGTTCCAACGGTTCCCTTAGCGCCCCTTGCTTTAACCTGAGCTAAAAAGGCATCAACATACTCAAGGTCCATAATTAGATCTTGAATGTACAATGTGTTACGTTTTCCGACAGTAGTCGGCTGGGCAGGTTGATAGTGGGTAAATCCTAGCGTTGGCAGCTCTTTATGTTCAAGACAAAAGGCAGCTAAGTTAGAAATAACCTTTAAAATGGACTTCCTAACAAGATCCATGGCCTTTTTCTGGATTATCAGATCAGTATTGCAAACAACAAATTGCGAAGTGGCGCCGAGATGAATAATCTTTTCAGCTTTCGGACATTTAGTCCCAAATTCATAAACATGAGCCATAACATCATGGCGTATTTTCTTTTCTTTAGCAGCGGCAACATCGTAATCGATATTATTGATGTTGGCTTTCATTTCATCAATCATTTCCTGGGTTATGATATTAGTTAGACCAAGTTCGTGTTCGGCTTCAGCTAATGCAACCCAGCATTTGCGCCAGGTAGTAAATTTAGTTTTTTCAGAAAAAAGTTCCTGCATTTCTCGACTGGTGTATCTGCTGACCAATGGTTCCTGGTAGATTTCTCTGTTCATTTTGTACTCTCTTATAAAAAGTGTGGTTCGTCTTGTTGTTAAAAAGGATGACAAGTGACGTTCCCTGAAAAAAATGTTTGATATTTTCCAGTTCTTTATAACAAATTTTGAAATTTACTGAAAGAAGGATAGATACTTCAGTCCATTCTGTAGGGCATAAAAAACATTTTATGCCTATAGGAGGCATTTTATCCAATTCTAAAAAGGCAGATTTACCTCCCTGTAGAATTATTATTTGACGCTGCTTCAGGATTTATTTCGAGCACTGCAAAATCAGCGCTACCATCTATGTCGCATAATATATATTATGTATAATAATAAACATATTAAAAATATCAAGATGTTATGCGTCGTAAAATTCTATATCAATCACCCTGGCCTGCCAACTGCGTCTTTTATTGAAATAATTCAGACTCGGACAGTAGCGTATCGCCTTACCCTCCTCGCCATGACATTTATCGGCAAGTTTGCCAAGGCCAAAAGCAATGCCCCTAATCACTGTAGTGTCGTTTAAAATATTGAATTTCAGGTGAGATTTATCCTTTCCTACCTGACTTATTCCGTTAAAGCTGACGTGTGTATCACGAAAAACAGGCTGAGGATTGCCTACTCCATGGGGTTCAAGGAGTAAAAGTTGCTCTAACACTTTTTCTGCGAATAGATGCTGAATTGGGATCTCTTCTTCCACTAAACGGTTCTCCTCGACCTCGCTATCGTGGTATGCGTTAACAGCTTCCGTAAACAACTTTCTGAATTTCAAAAGGTTCTCAACCTTCAAACTCATGCCTGCGGCCATGGCATGTCCTCCAAAACTTATTAGAATCTCATCACATTTTTGAAGTGCCTTATAGATATTAAGTGTAGCTACAGATCTGGCTGATCCTTTCAATGTGCCATCATCCTGATCACACAATACAATTGCCGGTTTATTAAATTCTGTAACTAAATCTGAGGCAACTATTCCTGCAACGCCAATGTGAAAAGGACCACTGATAATCGTCGCATTGCCTGGGGGAACACTCTCACTTGAAACCAAATGCTTTGCATTAAGAAAGTTATCTAACACTATATGTTTGCGAAGATCATTATTTTTTGCTAAGGCCGCTGAAAATACTCGTGCTGTTCTCTCCGACTCACACAATAAAAGATCCATAGTCTTTTCAACTGCCCCCAGTCTCCCTGCTGCATTTATCTTCGGGGCAAGCTGAAACCCAATATCTTCAGATCTAATCATTCCTGAATCCAAATTTGACTGATCACAAAGGGCGGTAAGACCTGGGTTTACTCGTAACGCCAGAGTTTCCATACCTGCTCTAATTAATATTCTGTTAAAACTATCAAGAGGAACCATATCAGCTACTGTACCTACAGCTACAAAATCCAAAAACTGTTTTAGATTTGGTGCCGGATTTTCTTTGGAGAAATATTGTTGCTGTCCTAGAAATTTCCGAATTCCAGCTGCCAGATAAAAAGCTACTCCCACACCTGCCAGATTTTTTCCTGGAAATGAGCAATCAATCTGGTGTGGATTGAGGATAGCATCTGCGTCTACCTTTTTCTCTGGTGGCGTATGGTGGTCTGTAATAATTATTTTATAACCAAGATTTTTGGCAGTCTGGACTGCCTTATGAGCCGATATACCATTATCAACTGTTATTAAGACATCAGCCCTTTTCGCTCCTGTTTTTTTACTTACCCGAAGCAATGCTTTACTTTGGAGGCCATACCCTTCCGTTAAGCGGTTTGGTATGTAAAATTCAGCATAACAATTTATTTCTTTAAAGAATCGTAATAAAAGTGCTGTTGCGGTAGTGCCGTCAACATCATAATCACCCCAAATAAGAATCGAACCTTTCTTGAGTATGCAATTCCCAACAATCTCTACAGCCTTATCCATTCCCCCCATTAGAAAGGGATCTGGAAGATCCTTTAATTGTGGTTCGAGGAAATCCTGAATTTTTTTTGGTTCCGTAATATTCTGTCGGTGCAGTAATTTCAGAATCAATGGCTCTATTGGGGTACCATCCCTGAGGAATTTCTTCTTACTATTCATATAAGCATCACATTATGCAGGTCAATTTGATGGATGGAGTTCTAAATAATTATCTATAAAGGAAGCTACGGCAAGTCGTACATTTATTAAATTCTCACGCGAAAACCAGTGAATTCCATCAATCTTTCTAAACCACGTATACTGCCTCTTGGCATATCTGCGAGTATCTCTTGTCAGGTTCTCCATCATGGTTTTTCTGTCCCACTTTCCCTGTAGAAAATGTAACATATGGCTATAACCAATAGATCGCATGGATTTGTGTTCTGCACCATACCCTCGTTCAACTAATCCTTCCACCTCGGCCTCAAAACCATTATCTATCATACTTTCACTGCGTTGGCGAATACGCTTATAAAGCAATTCACGCTCAGTTGTGAGGCCGGCAATGTACAGATTTGCAAAACGCTCTGCCCTGGTCTTTTGATGCTCTGCTATCAAGTCTGACCATTTCTTTCCTGTTCCTCTGTAAATTTCATGTGCCCGCAACAGTCTTTGTGTATCATTTATATGTATTCTTTTACCGGAAATACAATCAATTGAAAGTAAGAGTTCATGCAATTTCTCACGTCCTCCCCTCTCAAGTTCTTCCTGTAACTCAAGTCTTATAGCAGGAAACATCGGTAACTGTTCTGACAAACCTACCACCAGGGAACGCAGGTATAGCCCGGTACCTCCGGTGAGTAGTACTCTTTTTCCTCTGGCATGGATATTTTCTATAATGGTGACAGCATCATTCTCAAACCTTGAGGCATCATAATGCTCATCCGGTTTAACAATGTCGATAAGGTGGTGTCTCACCCCATCCATTTCTGCACTGGTAATTTTCGCTGTGCCAATATCCATATATTTATACACCTGCATGGAATCGACGCTGATTATCTCAAAACCAAATTCTTTTGCAAGTTGTATTGATAATGCTGTTTTGCCAATTGCGGTGGGACCAATCAGGGCTAAAACCGGCTGCGAAATGGGATAAATGGACATTTTGTCAGTCAGGAATAGAAAAACTGAAAAAGGGGGAAAATGTATTCATACGAACGATGCCAATGCCTGGAACTTTAAGTAAATCATGTTTATTTTTGAAATATCCTTCAGTTTCTTTTGTTTCAATAATTTTTTGGGCAAGAGATGGACCTATGCCTGAAACGGTCAGGAGTAATTCTTTACTGCAATAATTCAAAGGAATAGGATCAAAAAAAAAAGGCGTCAGGGAAGCAGAATCTACGTTATAAAAGTGAGTATTTTCACCTGTATTGTTTTTGTCGCTATCTGCCAAAAAAAATGTGTCTACACTAACTTTTTGCAAGAAGTAGTGGTCAGGAACTGGTTGCATAGCTGTCGCCAACAGATAACAACCGTGCAAAACAAAAAAGAGAACACAACAAAGGAAAACGAATCCCTTCACCATGTTCTCTTGGGCAGTTTTCAAAGATCGCTACCGGTAACGGTTACTTGGTATTACGCTTTTCATCGCGCATCAATTTATAGTTGATCGAATCTACCAGTGCCTGCCAGGAGGCCTCAATGATATTTAGCGACACTCCGACGGTGCCCCACTGTTCGTAGTTGTCTTTTGACTCAATTAATACCCGAACCCGTGAAGCGGTGCCATGCTGACCAGAAAGAACGCGTACTTTGTAATCAATTAATTCAACTTCTTCCAGTGTCGGGTAGAATCGGGTAAGTGCTTTACGTATTGCTTTATCCAGAGCATTTACCGGACCATCTCCCATGGAAGCGGTGTGTACTTCTTCACCACCGACTTCAAGACGAATTGTCGCCTCAGTCTCCGGAGGTTCGTCCATTTTTCTTTTTGAATTAATCGCTCTAAAGCCTTTCAGGGTAAAATAATTTGCCTGGACTCCTATGGCTCTTCGCATCAAAAGCTCAAAAGAGGCTTCCGCTCCTTCATATTGAAAACCTTGATTTTCAAGCTCTTTTAACTCAGCTACTATAGCTGCCGTGATCGGGCTTGAAGTCTCAATATCAATACCGAATTTCTTGGCTTTATGGATCACATTTGATTTGCCTGCCTGATCAGAAATAAGAATTCTTCTGATATTACCAACTTTTTCAGGAGCAATATGCTCGTAACAGAGTGGATTACGTTTCACTGCAGATACGTGTATCCCGCCTTTATGAGCAAAAGCAGATCGACCCACATAGGGTTGATACTTGTTGTGAGGAAGATTTGCCAGTTCATCTACAAGCATTGCAGTTTCATAAAGCTTATCAATATTTTGAATAGCAGCACACTCATATCCCATCTTCAGGCCAAGAGCAGGGATCACAGAAGTGAGATTTGCATTTCCGCAACGTTCGCCATACCCGTTCATTGTTCCCTGCACTTGCTCTACACCAAGGCTTAAGGCAAGAAGTGAGTTTGCCACTGCAGTTTCGGAGTCGTTGTGAGCGTGAATACCAAGGCTCACCTTTGCCCCCCGTTCCTGAATAAACCTTTGTACTCGTTCAATTATAGGCTGCACCTCATGGGGAAGCATGCCACCATTAGTATCGCAAAGTATTAAACACTCTGCCCCACCATCAATGGCTTTACCTAAAGTGGCCAGAGCATATTCAGCATTTTTCTTAAAGCCGTCAAAAAAATGTTCAGCATCATAGAATAATTGATCTATATGGGGTTTAAGGTAGCCAAGGGTTTCTTCGATAATCAGTAGATTGTCTTCGAGTTCAATGCGCAAAGCGTCATGCACATGAATGTCCCAGGATTTTCCAAAGATTGTAATAACTGACGTTTTTGAATCCAGCAGTGCCTGAACTGTCTTATCTTTTTCAACAGGATTACTGAACATTCTGGTGGCACCAAACGCAGAAAGCTTTGCGTGTTTAAGCGTTTCACTCTGCATAGCTTTAAAATATTCTACGGCAAGGGGGTTTGAGCCGGGCCACCCTCCTTCGATGAAATCTATGCCAAGTTCATCAAGTTTATGGCTGATTCGGATTTTGTCGGTCACAGAAAGATTGAAATTTTCCGCCTGGGTACCATCTCTTAATGTTGTATCGTATATCTGTACATTTTGTTTCATATTAAAACACCAACTAGGAAAATACTTCTTCAGGAACATATTTTTTATCAAGAGCAAAAGCATCATGGAGCGCACGCACGGCAAGCTCTGTATATTTTTCTTCTATAATACATGATACTTTAATCTCAGAAGTTGAGATCATTGAAATATTAATCCCTTCATTAGACAGCACGCTGAACATGGTTGTCGCAATTCCGGAATGATTTCTCATGCCAACTCCAACGATTGAAATTTTGGCTATTGATTCCGAACCGTGAATACCACCTGTAGCCCCGGTTTCTTCAGCAACCGATTTGAGAAGTTTCATGGTTCGCTGGTAATCGCTACGTAGAACAGTAAATGTCATATCCGTCATCCCATTACCGGTATCCTGATTCTGAATAATCATATCTACAATAATATCAGCATCGGAAATAGGAGTAAACACTTTAGATGCGATTCCAGGCTGATCTGGCACCCCGGAAATTGTGATACGAGCTTCATTTCTATTATATGTTACACCGGATACAACCTTTCCTTCCATTTCCTCATTCTCCTCAATAACCCATGTTCCTTCAGATTCAGTGAACGTAGATCGAACATGAAGTGGAACCTTATATTTTTTCGCAAATGTTACCGATCTTATATCCAGAATTTTGGCACCCAGGCTTGCAAGTTCCAGCATTTCGTCGTAGGCAATTTTTTCAATTTTTATGGCACGACGACACATATTCGGGTCCGTGGTGTACACCCCTTCGACATCCGTAAAGATCTCACAAGCATCTGCTTCAAGTACGGCAGCGAGTGCAACAGCAGTAGTATCAGAGCCGCCACGACCAAGGGTTGTAATGTCTCCATTTTCCGCAACTCCCTGGAACCCGGCGACAACAACAATTTTACCCTTGTCCAGTTCCCTTGTGATACGATCTGAATCAATGGATTCAATTCGAGCCTTTGTGTGAGAATTGTCAGTTAAAATTTTTACCTGATCTCCTAAAAAGGAGATACAGTCACCTCCCCTCGCCTTTACTGCCATGGAAAAAAGAGAAACTGTAACCTGTTCTCCTGATGAAAGAAGCACGTCCATCTCGCGACTATCAGGAATATCCTGCATGGCAAGAGCAAAATCTGTAAGACGATTTGTTTCACCAGACATGGCGGAAAGAACTACCACTATCTGGTTACCCTCATTTTTCTTTTTTAATACTCTTTCTACTACGTTTTTGATCTTTTCAGGATCAGCAACGGAGGTTCCACCAAACTTTTTAACAATTAACGCCATCTTTTATAAACTCCTGCTGAGGCAATTTTTCTATAAAATAAAGGAATTATTCAGCCGCACCTGTTTTCGTCCGGTCTGGACGGCCTCATGTAAAAAACCGAACACTAGGGCGACCAGCCTGAACATAACGGAGCACTTTTAAACAGTTATAGACCCAGGTTATTCGTGCATTTTGCTGCTACGTGAATAGTTACAAATAAAGAAACCAACGACTCTTGGCTTAGCGGTAACGGATGTCGTTTGCAGTGCGGCCTATAATTTAGTAACTGCCTGCGAAAAAGCAACAATTTACTGCGAAATTGATGTATTGTTTCACCACTTAACAAAATATCCCTAAATGAATAAATTTCACAATACCTTCAATACAATGAATCTTGAAAACAATAATGACCTGCAGGTGTTTCATATCGTTCTGGTGGAACCTGAAATCCCTCCAAATACCGGTTCAATAGCTCGTCTTTGTGGTGCTACTAATTCAGTCCTACACCTAGTGCGGCCACTGGGATTTTCTACTGACGATAAACATTTAAAGCGTGCAGGACTTGATTATTGGAAATTTATAGATATCAGATACTGGGATTCGCTGGAAAGTTTTCTTGAGGCACAAGAAGAAAAAAGACTTTATTTTTTCACCACAAAAACAAAAAAATCATATGTTGATGCTGATTTTAGACCGGGAGATTATCTGATTTTTGGAAAAGAGACCAAGGGACTGTCCGAGGATATCCTTTCCCTGTATGCAGACAGATGTTTTACACTACCCATGGCAAACCACAATATCAGGAGTCTTAACCTGGCAATGACAGCAGGTATTGTTTTGTATGATGCCCTTGGAAAGAATTAGGCGATCGTGGGGCTATTGTTAGAAGATGGGTTCGCAATAATAATCAAGCAGAATCCACTCATAACCAACGGCAAAAGTACTTCTTCCTTTATCGCGTGCGCTGTGCAAACCAGTTTCTGCACGATTCACAAGACTTTTTGTATTGTCTCCCGTAACCATCTGGGATACACCTATGGAAGTGGAAAAAGTCAGAACTTCATCATTATATTGAAGTTTCTGCCGTCTGACTATTTCCAGTAAATTTTCAGCCAGTCGACTTGCATTCTGTTCTGTACAGTCTTTTAACACTACCAGCATTTGATCGCCTCCCCATCGACATGTAATGTCAGAGGCTCGCAGTATTACTTGAATAGACTTACTGAGAAGAATCAGCAATTTGTCACCTGTCTGGTGACCGTATGCTTCGTTCACTAGCCTGAAGTGGTCAATATCAATCAGCAATATGGATACGGGGTCAAGGGTACGTTTGCTGTCAAGAACAACATGTTCAAATATCTGGACAAAGGCATGCCTGGTCATAAATCCCGTAAGCTCATCCACGTATTTGGAATCCCGTGATATTTTTTTAAAAAAAATGCCTATTACCGTGTTAACTGCACCAAAAATCAGAATAAGCAGCAGTATATTGAATAATACAAGAAATAATTGACCTGATGAGAAATCAGCATAAGATGCATAATGGTTATAGAGAAAAAAAGAAAGTGCTCCGCTAAGTATAAGGCTTACGAGGAAACATGTGTTAATAAATATATGGAAAAAACCGATTTTTTGTTCAAATTTCATTACGACTCTGGTGACAAAGAAGTAATTGTATTCAGAGTAACCAGTTTATTTTTATTCTCTATTCGGGTAGAACTACCATTGTTTTAAAAAAAAATTCTCAAAAAATAAAATTTCGAATGACTATGTAATAATTTATTATTCGAAAAACATAAAATTGACTCGAGAAATGCTTCTTGCGGGACGTGGTGCTGACAAAGAAGATGAAAAATTTTTACGAAGCCATGTATGTTGGAATTTTAGATAATACTTATTCTATCACATTTGTTTTCATTCAGGTATAAGTTTTTTTTATATTACCCGGTGTGCTAGCCGGTGGCTATCCATGAGGACGGATCTATTTGATAAAACAACAAAAAAACGCCATCAACAGCTTCATCTAGCAGAGGCAACTGCTGACTACTCCAAGGCGTAAAAGTTATCAAAAATTAGCGAAATATTCAATCATAACAACAATATATACGAATTGACCTTATAAAATCTTGGTATAGCAAATAACGATATCGGGACAAAAGGTATGGCTGGGTTATTTGGGCTGCGATAATAAAGCAGGCAGAAGGATACAGTTGTCAGGAACTGGCGTTTCACTTAGCTGAATCCCGTGCCTATAGCTTGTTTTACAAAATCAGAATTGACTGACAGTGGTCGAATCTAATATTCATGCCCCAGGCGGTAGTGCGCCCAGTGGGGCACAATTTTACGGGGAACAATTGCAACCGTAACAGTTTACAACTTTATTTATGTCATGCAGTTACTTGAAACCCACCTGACGGTTAGGCGAATACTGTGATTCCCTCAAAAAGTCCATTTATGGACAGACACTAGTATATTCGTTACAACTGATTGAAAAAATAACGAGTAATTGTTCTTGCATTTTCTGTATGGTCGCATTACATCGCAAAACAATGATTGAGTAGTCTTTTTGCCGTTGTCCAACAACTTGAATAATAAAATTTTTAAATAATTTTTTTCTACTATCTCCAAGGAGTGCAAAATGGTTGATCGCGTATATAATTTTAGTCCGGGTCCAGCAACGTTACCAGTCGATGTGTTACAACAGGCTTCCACAGATATAGTTAATTTTAAAGAAACAGGCATGGGGCTTATCGAGATGAGTCATCGCTCCAAAGAGTTTATGGGAGTTACTGCCAATACCGAGGATATGCTTCGTGAACTTATGGATATTCCTGACAACTACAAAGTACTCTTTGTGCAGGGTGGTGCGTCCAGTCAATTTTATATGGTACCAATGAATTTACTTGGCAAAGGGAAAAAAGCCACGTACTTAAATACCGGAACCTGGTCTAAAAAGGCCATAAAAGAGGCTAAACTATTTGGTGATATCGAGGTCGCCTATTCCAGCGAAGAACAGACCTTCAACAGGGTACCAGGGCAGGATGAATATAGTGTCAATCAGGATTCTGAGTATCTTTACTTTGTTTCCAATAATACTATTTATGGAACACAGTTTCCTCAATTTCCCGAAAGCGACAAGATGCTGATTGCTGACATGTCTTCAGATATTCTATCAAGAAAAATTGATGTATCCAAATTCGGGATAGTGTTTGCCGGTGCCCAGAAAAATATGGGGACAGCCGGGGTGACGGTGGTTATCATTCGTGAGGATTTGCTGGACAGGACTCCTGAAAACACCCCCACTATGTTGACGTATAAAACCCACGCTGACAAGGGATCTATGTTTAACACTCCCCCCTGTTTTGCAATTTATGTTGTGGGTGAAGTGTTAAAATGGATCAAAAAGCAAGGTGGTGTGGATGCCATGGAGGCGCGGAACATTGAAAAAGCCGCTCTTTTATATGACGCCATAGATAGCGGAGACTATTACCGGGGACATGCTGAAAAAGAATCCCGTTCTCTTATGAATATACCCTTTAACTTGCCCAGCGCTGATCTTGAAACAAAGTTTATTGCAGAGGCAACAAAAATCGGGCTCAACGGTTTAAAGGGACATCGCTCAATCGGTGGATGCAGAGCCTCCATTTATAACGCCTTTCCTAAAGAAGGTGTGGAAAAGCTGGTGGCCTTTATGCAAGAGTTTGAAGCTGCCAATCCAGCCTGAGGATTCTCGCTTATATGAACTATGATGGTGATATCATTCGTCCGCCCAGTGAGGCGAACTCAATCATCATTCAGGTTACGGTGGGTTGTTCCCATAATAAATGTACATTTTGCGGTGCCTATAAGGATGGTACCAAGAAATTTCGCATCCGCAACGATAGGGAAATTCGTGAAAACATTCTGCTTGCTGCAAAATATGGCAGCAGGCAGAAGCGTATCTTCCTGGCCGATGGCGATGCCCTGATATTATCGCAGAAACGCTTAATAAGAATATTTTCTTTATTGCGGGAACACCTGCCTCAAGCCAGGCGCATCGCTCTTTATGGAAATGGAAAGGCGATTCGATCAAAGAGTCTTGCAGAACTAACGGAACTTAAACAACTTGGTTTGCACCGGATCTATATGGGGATGGAAAGTGGAGACAACCAAACCCTGCAAGATATCAGAAAAGGTGAAAGCGCTGACTCCCTGATTCGTGCGGCTCACCTTGCCCGTGATGCCGATATTTTCCTATCAGTTACGGTACTGCTTGGCGTTGCAGGAAGAACAAACAGTCTTTTGCATGCCAGGAAAACTGGCGAAATCGTCAGTAAAATGATGCCTCGTCAGATTGCTGCTCTTTGTTTGATGCCACTTGCCAATACTCCTCTTGGTATTCAGTATAATAGTGGAGAATTTCAACTACCCGATGCAACAGGAATGCTGCTCGAATTAAAGGAACTGATCAAATCTATCAACTGTAAACAGGTTCAGTTTAACGCAAATCATGCCTCAAATTATCTCCCAATCAGTGGAATACTAACTCGTGACCGTGACCGTTTGCTCAATAAAATTGACCAGGCACTTCTTGGCACACAACCCCTTGTACCTGATTATTATCGCGCATTATAACAAATGAACACTAAAACAGATTTACGAAACCTGACACAGGACGAGTTGGTTCTCTTTGTTGAATCCCTTGGACAACCAGCATTCCGAGGACGTCAGATAATGTCCTGGCTGTATAGGCAGGGCATTACTGACTTTTCCCAGATGACTGATCTAGCAAAGAAATTCAGGTTGATTCTTGATGAAAATGCCCGGATTTATCGCTTTCATGATCCATTTATCCAGCGTTCCACTGATGGTTGTGTGAAATTTGGATTTTCTCTGGAAGATGGACAGGTAATTGAATCAGTACTTATCCCTGAGCCTGACAGAAATACCCTCTGTATTTCTTCTCAGGTCGGGTGCGCCATGAACTGTACATTCTGCCTTACTGCCACTATGGGGTTTATTCGCAATCTGAATCCGTCTGAAATTGTAAATCAGGTCTGTGCGGTGGGGGATTTTTTACGTGGGGAACCAAAAGGCAGGCTCATTGGGCCGGACAGGGTGACAAATATTGTTTTTATGGGTATGGGAGAACCACTCAATAACCTGAATAATCTTATAAAATCGATTTCTATCCTCACTGAACAGCGCGGATTGGATATGACCAACAGGCGTATTACAGTTTCGACCTGTGGCATTGTTCATAAAATGAATCAGCTCGGTCTTGAAACGGACGTCAATCTTGCCATTTCGCTACATGCTGTCAGTGATAAGAAGAGAGACGGCCTGATGCCGGTGAATAATCGTTACCCCCTTGATAAGCTGTTAAAAGCCTGTCGAGAGTATCCCCTGGCCAACCGAAAACGCATTATGTTTGAGTATATTATGCTTAAAGGTATTAACGATTCTGACGATGATGCAATGGAACTTTCCCGGATATTAAAGCAGATACCATGCAAAGTTAACCTGCTTCCTTACAATGAATCGCCTGGAATTCCCTACAAAAGTTCATCGAGAAATCGTATGTATGCCTTTCAAAAAATAGTACGTGATGCCGGTTATTCGGTTTTTATTCGATCCAGTCGTGGAGAAGATATATCTGCTGCCTGCGGTCAGCTTGCAAAACAGCAGGATGAATAAAAAAAATCCTGAACTCGAAGAATGCACAGGTTTTAAATAGTCAGCCCTGAGAAATGCAGCAACCTGTTGAAATAAAGAGTAAACACCTTATAATAGCAGTACTGAAATTGCAAATAAATGGTAAGATTCCCCCTGTATCCTTGCAATATCAACCATCTATTTGAGGCGAGAAATGAAAGGAAAAAGCCCAGATCATCGTCAACTGGATATGTTTAATCAGCGGCTAGCTGATTA
>Ga0256826_1001501_pt1 | contig 14487 bp, 20 predicted proteins | sample CV79metaG_FD_185975 | JGI IMG/M metagenome (GOLD analysis project Ga0256826, IMG submission 185975) | Hydrothermal vent microbial communities from East Pacific Rise, Pacific Ocean - CV79 | ecosystem: Environmental > Aquatic > Marine > Hydrothermal vents | place: Pacific Ocean: East Pacific Rise...
AACCATAGGAAGAGGAGCGAGGAACTCTAATGGTCGTGTTATACTCTATGCAAACCGCATAACAGGGTCAATGGAGCGAGCAATTGCGAAAACAAATGCTCGTCGTGAGATACAAGATGCACACAATAAGAAACATGGTATCACTCCAACTACGACTATCCGTACCCTAGATGAGAGTCTTAAAGTTGAAGAGCATGGTGATCTTTATGCTAAGCACAAGAAAAAAGATAAAATGCCTGCAAGTGAAAAAAAGGCTATCACAAAAGAGTTGATGCTGAAGATGAAACAAGCCGCCAAAGAGCTCAACTTTGAAGAAGCAGCACGACTCCGTGATGAGATACAAAAAATCAAACAACTATAGGAAAAATAATGGAAGATACTTTTAGCAACTTAGCTACTTACGGATATATAGGACTTTTTCTCTACTCTCTTGGAGGTGGATTCGTAGGACTTGTAGCTGCAAGTGTTCTAAGTTTTATGGGGAAAATGGATTTAACTTATGTTATAAGCATTGCTTTTTTAGGGAATGCACTAGGTGATGTCTTACTATTTTGGCTCACAAGATACCAAAAAACGATGATGAAAGAGAGTCTTAGAAAACATAGACGGAAGTTAGCCCTTTCCCACATACTTATGAAAAAACATGGGGATTGGGTCGTTTTTATCCAAAAATTCATATATGGACTTAAGACTATTATCCCTATTGCTATGGCACTTACCAAGTATGACTTTAAAAAATTTGCTTTTTTAAATGTTTTTGCTTCGGCACTTTGGGCATTAGTCTTTGGTTTAAGTAGTTACTATTTTGGTGCTGTTCTTAGTGAGTTCGCCATTTACATAAGTAACAACAAATGGCTTGCACCTGTTATACTCTTATCCATCGGTGGTTTAACTTGGTTGTATATGGAACAAGCAACTAAAAAAAGATAGATATATTACCTTTTTTTAAGCATTTTTTATGTATAATCGCGAGTTCCTTTCTCTTTGTGGTGTTTTATGCACTATATTTAGATCCAAAGGGGAAACAAACGCCGAGAGGCAAATACCAAGAGGAGATCATATTATATGAGAAACTACGAAAACTTAGTAATCGTAAAACCTACATTTACTGCAGAAGAAATCAATGCAAGCATCAAAGCTGTTGAAGAAGTAATCACTTCAAACGGTGGCGAAATCGCTGCAACAAGTCCTATGGGCATGAGAAAACTCGCTTACCCTATTAACAAAAACGAACGTGGTTACTACCATGTTATCTATTACACTATTGCACCTGCTGCAATCGCTGAAATCGAAAGACGTTTCCGTATTAACGAAGATTTACTTCGTTTTGTAACTATCAAGTACGATACAAATCGTGAAATTATTGCATTTAACTCTCTTGTAGCAAAAGCACAAAAAGCGGCAGAACCAGCAAAAGAGGTAGCTCCTAAAGAAGAAGCACCTGTAGAAGTTGAGACACCGGTAGAAGCAGCAACAACAGAAGCGGCAGCAGAGTAGTTAGCAAACGCTAATCACTGAAAATTGTAAGGAAAATTCATGTTCAATAAAATCATTTTAGTTGGTAACCTAACACGCGATATCGAACTTAGATACTCTCAGGCTGGTATGGGTATAGCAAATACTGCTATCGCTACAAGCCATAAATTCACAGTAAACGGTGAAAAAAAAGAGGAAGTTTGTTTTGTAGATATCACATTCTTCGGTAGAAGTGCAGAAGTTGCAAACCAATATCTTCGTAAAGGGAGTAAAATCCTAGTTGAAGGAAGATTAAAACTTGATTCATGGGTAGACCAAAGTGGACAAAAACGTTCTAAACACACTGTTACAGTGGCAACTATGCAAATGTTAGATTCAAAGGGAGATAACCAAGGCTCTCACAATCAAGCACCGCAAGGTTCTCAAGATAACTACAATGCACCAGCTCAAGGGCAAGGTCAAAGTTATCAACAACCAGCACAGCAACAACAGCAAAGTTACCAACAACCTGCACAACAGCAGCAACAGAGTTATCAAGCACCACAACAACAAAGCTATAACAATGCAGCTTCACAAAGTCGTGAAATGCCAAGTAGTAACTCTGTTCCGGTGATTGATATAGATGAAGACGAAATTCCATTTTAGAAATAGATAACATATAAGGAAATACCATGTCAGAAAAAAGAAAATATAAAAAAAGATATTGTAAGTACTGTGAAGCAAAAGTTGACTTCATGGATTATAAAGATGTAGGAGCGCTACGTTTCTCACTTTCAGAAAGATATAAAATCATGCCACGTCGTTTAACAGGTAACTGTAAACGTCACCAAGATATGATTGCCATAGTAATCAAGCGTGCTCGTGCAGCTGCTTTAGTTCCATATACTGTAACTCGTAAGCAAGTTATAACTGCACCATTTGAAAACCTAAGATAGGTTTTTAAGAATTCCCTTTTGGGAATTTCTCCCTCAAACACTTTTTCTTTAGATTTAGGTATATTTTTTGCTACAGTAGTTATTAAAAGTAGCCCTAATGTCCAAAGTAATTTTTTTCATCTTATTCTCTACACTTACACTCTTTGCTAAATCCTCAGATTTTTCCATCATAGTACATAAACCATTTGATGCAGCACTCTTAGATGTAACACAAGATTATGACCGAGGCATAAGTGCTGTTGGTTTTTCTAAAGATTATAAAACTGATATAAATCCTAGTAAATCATACGATAATGCTTTTGACTATTTAGCAGATACAAGTGATAAACTTGGTACTCAAATGCACCTACTAAAAGTAAATAAAAATGGTAAAATCATTCTTTCTAAAACAAGTAAACTCTCAAAATTTAGCGAAGCAATAGCTATAACAAAAACTCCAAATAATGGATACTTTATCGGTGGCTATACAATGGATGGCTCACTTCTCGTTATAAAAACAAATGCTCAAGGGAAGACACTTTTTTACAAAAAGTTTGGTACAAAAAATTACGATAGAATGAACAACCTAATTATGCTAAGTGATGGTGGTGTTCTAGCAGTAGGTTCTTCCGTCACTTCTCGTGCAATTACTGATAATATATTTAAAACTGGACTTGGAAAAAATGATATTTTCTTAACACGATTTTCTAAAAATGGACAAGAACTCTGGAGTAAAAAATATGGTACAGAGTATGATGACAGAGGAATAGATGCTGTTGAAGCACACGATGGATCGATTGTAGTTGTAAGTACAACTTCTTATGACAAGCATAAGAATGCAACCCTTATGCGTCTTACAGAGAATGGAAACATGATGTGGTTAAAGCACTATAAACGTGATAAACTCATCACTCCACATAAAATTATCAGACTTAAAGATAACAACTTCCTGATAGCTCTAAGCCAGTACAATGATGCACAAAAAGAGCAAGTGCGTTTAATCAAGTTTGATTTGTATAAAAATATTTTAGAAGATAAAACTATTTTTACAACATATCCAAGTATCATTAATGACATCAAAGAGTTTTCAGATGGAACTCTGATGGGTGTAGGCTTAATCAAAGATACTTTTAACACCGATGGCTTAGTCATGGTTTTTGACTCACACCTTGCACTTCTTACTCAAAATCATTATGGCAAAGAAAATTTTGACACTTTTAATGCCCTGCACATTTTAAATAACTCTCAAATTGCAGTTGCAGGGATTCATACAGATGAAAACTCACAAGAGACAAATATGTGGCTTTTAAAACTAAACAAAGATACAACACTAGCTCAAAAGCCAACACAAACAAAAACTATACACAGTATACTACATGAAATATTTTCTCAAGAAATCACACAAAAAAAGTTAACAATTTCAGATGATTTACACATTGAATTCACAGCTTCAAGCCTTTACTTTGAGAAAGGAAAATACAAACTCACAAAAGAACAAACAAAATTCTTAAAAATTTTTGCATATAAAATTTCCTATTTTGTAAAAAACAATGCAGAGTTTTTACAAAGTATAGAGATAAATGGGCATACCTCAAGTGAATGGAATAAGGTTGATTTTACACAAAGATACCTCAAAAACGAAAAACTTTCACTTGAACGTTCATTTTCAGTACTCAGCTATATATTTTCATCTCAAGATATAACTATGCAAAAGGTATTTATAAAACTTTTTAAAGGAAGTGGACTTAGTTTCAGCAAAAAAGTGCTTTTCAACGCGAACGAGGATAAAAAGAGATCACGAAGAGTCTCTTTTTCTATTATTTTAAAATAAATCTACTCAAAAGTAGAACTGTTTCCTTCTCTAAAATCTAAACGAGTTTTATCTTGTTTAAGCTTTTTATAGAGTTTGAACTTTGCTTTTTCTAAAGCTTCATCATCATAAGAAAATGCATCTTTTAGTGCTGTTTCTCCAACTTCTGCTGTATCCATTGCAAAAAGTTTCAACTCTTTTTTCGTCAACTTTGCCTTTAAAACACCATAAAGTATTTTATCATCAGCAATCAAATCAAGAATCTCTATCTTAGTAAATTTTGCTATCTTTTCTCTAAAATTGTTTTCGTCATGGTATTGTCGCCATACTGTACTTTCTAACATTTATATTTTCTCCAATATTATTCTTAAATCTTTTTCTTCTATGATAATGTTTGCTTCTTTCTTTAAGACATCACGACCACAAAATGCAACGCGAGTTCCAGCATGAGCAAACATACTTAAGTCATTTGCCCCATCACCACACACTAAAGTTTCTTCTTCTGTAACACCAAGAATATTTTGTAGTCGGACTAACATATCTCCTTTTGAGTGGGAGAACATCATATCTCCTCCGACTAAGCCAGTAAGCTTTCCATTCTTTTCATGCAGTACATTTGAAAAATCTGCATCATATCCAAGTATATCCTTTGCATGCCCAGTAGCTGTTCTAAAACCACCAGAAAAACAAACAACTTTTATACCTTTTTCTTTTAATGCAGAGATTGTCTCTTTCGCACCATTCATATATGGTAAGTTTTGACTGATTTTTTCAACTACTGAGAAATCAAGCCCTTTTAAAAGCCCTACCCTTTGTTGAAGGGACTCAAAAAAATCAAGTCTTCCACTCATCGCTTCTTCTGTAATAGAAGATACTTTTTCACCGATTCCAAGTTCTTCAGCAAAAAAATCTATCGTTTCGCCATCCATAAGTGTCGAATCGAAATCAAAAACAGCTAGTTTTAACATATAAAATACTCTCTTTTGTTATAATGTCGCAATTATATCTAAATAGGACTTTTTTTGTTTGATAAACTCATAGATAAACTAAATAATAACACATTTATTACCCTAGAGACAACCCCCGCACATTCACCTGTTTTTTCGCCTATCATAGAAAAAATAGCCGATTTACAACTAGATAAATATGTAGATGGATTTTCAACAACAGACAACCCTCTTGCAAAGCTCAAATACAATGCACTTTTTGCTGCTAAAATGTTACAAGACAAGTTTAACAAACCAGTCATAGCAACAATGAGTATGAGAGATAGAAACAAAATCGCACTACAGTCTGACTTGTTAGGGTCAAACGAAGTAGATGTACGAGCCATTTTAGCTCTTACTGGTGACCCCGCGACTATGAGTGACCAACCTCGTACCAAAGGTGTATTTGAAGGTGATAGTACGCTTCTACTTGACATCATCTCAGCCTTCAACGCGAGTATGGACTATGCTGGAAAACCCTTAGGCTATGAACCCAAGCACATTCATCCTTTTGCTGTTGTAAATTCTTATGCTAAAAACCCAAAAACACTTCAAAAAAAGATACAAAAGAAGATAAAACATGGTGCTATTGGTATCATAACACAACCTGTGTATGATTTAGAAAATGCCAAACTCTTGTTAGAACTCAAAGAGAATGCAAATCGAGAGTGTTGTCCTGATAAGAAAAAAGGAGAACTAATCTTTGGTGTTTTTCCTATCACAAAACTTAGAACTGCACAGTTTTTATCAGCCCATGTTCCAGGGATAAATGTTCCTGATGTATGGATAGAAAAACTTCGCGTTGCACATGAAAATGGTGGAGCAGAAGAAGAGTATAAAGTAGGCTTTGAGTTAAGTAAAAATTTATTTGAAGAGCTTAAAGCGTTGCATCCAAAAATTCACCTCATGACAGCAAACCAATTTGGTATCGCTAAAGATATACTATGTTAAATACCCTAAAGCTTCAAAAAGATTACTTTTTGAGAATTAATACAGAAGGAAAAATATGATTGATTTAAAACTATTACAAAAAGATTTTGAAGGTGTAAGTGCAAAACTTATACGTAAAGGTGTTAGCACTGAACTTCTTGAAGATTTAAAAGCAAAATTTGAAGTACTTAAAAGTGCAAAAGTAGACTTTGAAACACTCCAAGCAGCACAAAATGCCATGAGTAAAGAGTTTGGTGTTTACAAACGTGAGGGCAAAGACATCAGTGAGTTAAAAGCACGAGTAGATGCAAACAAAATAAAAGTAACAGAGGCCATAGAAATCCAACGCGAGAAACAAGAAGATTTAGAAAAAATTGCAATGAGTATTCCTAATATTCCAGATGATTCTGTACCTAATGGTGCAGATGAAAATGACAATATAGAGATTAAAAAAGTGCTTACTCCTCGTGAGTTTGACTTTACTCCAAAAGAACATTGGGAACTAGCAGAACAAAATGGCTGGATAGATTTTGAGCGTGGTGCTAAACTCTCAGGAAGTCGATTTAGTGTCTCTTACGATATGGGAGCAAAGCTTGAACGTGCTCTTATTAACTTCATGTTAAATTTTAATGAAAAACGAGGTTTTCATGAGGTTAGTGTACCACATATGGTAAACAGAACTGCATTAGAAGGCACAGGGCAACTTCCAAAATTTGAAAATGATTTGTACAAAATAGAGGGGCAAGATATGTTTATGATTCCTACTGCTGAAGTTCCTCTTACAAATCTTTTTCAAGGTGAAATCATCCCTTATGATGCACTTCCTATTAAAATGACGGGTTATACATCTTGTTACAGAAAAGAGGCTGGAGCTGCAGGACGTGATACGAGAGGGATGATACGACAACATCAATTTCACAAAGTAGAGTTAGTCTGTATTACAAAATCCGAAACAAGCGATACTATCTTTAACGAAATGATAGATTGTGCATCTGATATTTTAACAGCATTAGAGCTACCACACCGTTATGTACAACTCTGTACAGGAGATTTAGGCTTTGGAGCTGCAAAGACAGTAGATCTCGAAGTCTGGCTACCAGGACAAGACCAATACCGTGAAATAAGCTCTATAAGTAACACAAGAGACTTCCAAGCAAGACGAGCAAAAATTCGTTATAAAGATGGAAAGAAAAATGTATTTGTAAATACTTTAAATGGTTCTTCATTAGCAGTTGGTCGTACACTTGTGGCTATTATGGAGAACTTTCAGAATGAAGATGGTAGTATAGATATTCCTAAAGTTTTACATCCTTATTTAGGGATGTGATTATTTAAGGGGAAGTCGTATACAATGTGTGTAAGACTAAATTAGTCAAAAATTTAAATAAATGGAGAAATCATGGCAAAAGGTAAAGACAGTCAAAAATCAGTTAAAAAAGCACCAGCAAAAACTTTAAAAGAAAAGCGTAACGATAAAAAACTGAAAAAAAATCAAGGGTAGGACTAATTAATGGCTAAAACAAACTATAGTTATGCAAAACATACACGTGAACTAGAAAAAGAAAAGAAAAAAGAAGAAAAACGTAAGAAAAAATTAGCTCTAAAAAATGATGAAATGAAAGATGAAGATAAAAGTGATATAGAAAAGTAGTTGAAAACACTTTGTATTTAAAGAATAAATTCAGAACAGTATGAGCGGAAAAACCGCTCACATAAAGATTACAGACCTGTAACGTTTTCTGCTTGAGGACCTTTTTCGCCTTCACCAATTTCGTAAGTCACTTTTTGACCTTCATTAAGTGAAACACGACCGTGACCTGAGTTATTAACTTGACGGAAATGTACGAATACATCCTTTCCACCATTTTCTTGCTCGATAAATCCAAAACCTTTATCTTCGTTAAACCATTTAATTGTACCGTTTACTAATGTTCCCATTGTAACTCCTTTTTGTTTGAATACACCACATTTCTGAGGTGGTTTAAAATCTAATAGTAAGCTTTTATTAGGTAAATTATACTGTATAACTAAAAGTTATTAGTATAAATCAGACTAAGATATGACTTAAATTATTTTTTATTGATGGAATTATAGCTGAATAAAAAAATAAAATATACTAATACAGAATATTTCTTCTATTAAATTTAGTGATTGGGCTACATTGTTAAAAATTAGTCGTGTATCACACTACTATAAACCAGTGCCACTGAGCAAAATAAACTTACACACAATGCACACAAGAAGATAAAGTAGCCATAGAGAATGCAAAAGACAGAGTGCTAAAATATATGCACTTTATGGGTATGCAAGCTATATACCCAACTAAACAACGATTAACAAGCATAAAGAAGTAATTTATGAGTACTTACTCCAAGACTATTGAACGAAAGCTGGAAGAACTACAATTGTCGATATAAGATAAGAGACTTTAACATAATTATTATATCAGAAGAATATCTCATAAATATGACATTTTAAATATTTATCTCAAATTTATGTTTACAGGATTTACAAGTGTTTCTTAAATAATGTGAAGAGTTTAAAGTGATGGAAGAGAGATAAACCTTTCCTTAAAAGGAAAAGTTTATAAAAAAGTCTAGTTTTTTATTGCTTTGAGTTTACTTACTGCATAAAAAGGGTTAAAAAATTTGTTTGCAAAGTTTTTTGATTTTGATTCAAAGTCACTTTTTTCAAAAACATTTGTTGCTATTTTTCCAGCAACTGGTAATTTACCAGCCATCCAGAAAGCACTAGCAATCATGCCATTAAAAGGTGTTTCTTTAACATCTGAAAGTTTTATTGATTTAATTTTTTCAATTGGATTGATTGATTCTTTTATATCTACTAATTTTGTTTTTACTGTTTCTAAGTTAATTTTTTTCATAATATATTTCCTAATAGTTTTTATTAGTTGAAATTATATCATATATTTCTTAACTTAATATTAGTGATAATCAATGTTCTTTATGTTCAGGAGCTTCATCAACAAACAATTTAGTATATTTTTTATCTACTCTAAAAAAAGGAAAGATAGGTTTAAATACTTTACTTGTAAAAAGTTTTGTCTTATTTAATGCATCTACTTCATCTATAGGTGCTTTAATATATTCTCCTGCAAGAGGCATTTTTGTCGTCAGACCATACATAACATCAGCCATTCTATCAAATATATGAGAATCATCACTAGCATGAGAGTCTTTAACTATACTATCTTTAACACGATTTTTAGCATCTTTTTTCAAACCTTCTTTGAACATATCTACAAAGCTTTTATCTTTATTCTCTGCCATTTTAAACTCCTTCTATCTTTTTGAGTATTTTATCTATCTTGTTCTTTTGAGTATATAACTCATAACTGTTTCGTATATAAGCTTGCACTAAAGCTTTCAAGTCATTGTTTCCATCAACATTAAAGTCTTTAGCAATATGATGCTCTATAAATGGTGCAAAATTATCATCAACTTCAACATCAAAGTTACGACCACCTATATGCAAACTTATTTTACTCATTAATTAGCCTAAGATACTTTCTATTTTACTCACAATTTCTTCGATTTCTAAATCTTTCATTGCATTTTCGTCTGATAGTTTATCTATCTCTTTGTCTTTTAGTTCGCGTTCAGCCTTTAGAGTTATTAGCTCTGTTCGTAACATTTCGTTTTCACTTTTCTGTGCGTTATATTGTTGTAATATTTGAGATACTTTCTCACTTAACTTATCTAAAACTGTTTCTTCTTGCACTATATATTCCTCGTCTCTTTATTATAAACACAATTCTAGCATAATATAAATCTTTTATCTATATATTTATAGTCATAAGGTATAATTTATCCACATAATTATAAGGTCAATTTTAAATGAATCATTTTGAAGAATATTGTACAAAATTTGTTCAATCCATAGGAAGTAAAGAGGGAGCAGTTTCCCCAACTATCATAAACTCTGCATCTTTTGGATATGGTACACCACAAACAGCAGAAGGTATTTTTGATGGAAGTGTCAAAAAACCTCTTTACTCTCGCGTTGGAAACCCAACGAGTGCAAAACTCGAATCTATTATGGCACAAATGGATGGTGGCATAGGTGCAGTAGCTACTAGTTCTGGTATGGGTGCATCTTCTTTAGCTATCATGTCCATAGTCTCCGCTGGAGATGAAATCATCAGTATTGGTGGTCTTTTTGGTGGTACTTATGCACTTTTTAGTGAAACATTATCACGCTTTAATGTAAAAACATCATTTTTCGATGTAGATGAACTTCAAAATATTGAAAATGCCATAAGTGAAAAAACAAAAATTATCTTTTTAGAGAGTGTTGGTAATCCAAACATGAGACTTCCAGATATAAAAGCAATTGCAAAGATTGCAAATAATGCTGGTGTTGCACTTGTTGTAGATAACACTATTACCCCTTTGAGTATACTTCCATTAAAGCTTGGTGCTGATATAGTAGTTTATTCTACAACTAAAATCATCGCTGGAAATTCTTCTGCTCTTGGTGGCTGTGTTGTTTTTCGAGCAATAAATGAAGGAGAAGATAAATTCAAAACTTCGCGTTACAAAGATTTGCAAAAAATCATCTCTAAAGCTGGGAAAATGGCACTCATACCAATAGCAAAAAAACGAGCCCTTCGTGACCTTGGTATGAGTGCAAATGCGCATGCAAGTTACCAAACATTATTAGGACTTGAAACATTAGCTTTAAGATTGCCAAGAGTTGTAAAAAGTATAGCCATTATTACAAAAGCTTTAAGTGAAAAAGGACTCAATATTAATCATCCTTCTCTTGTAAGTCATCCTCACCATGAACGCTATTTACAAGATTTTTCTCACGGATGTGGTACACTTTTCACCATTGATATGGGAAGTAAAGAAGATGCTTATAGATTTTTAGAAAAAACTAAACTAGCAACAATCACTGCAAATATTGGAGATAGTAGAACTTTAGCACTACATATGGCTTCAACAATATATAGTGATTTTGATGCAGAAACAAAAAAATTCCTCGGTATCACAGAGGGACTTATTCGTATTTCTATTGGATTGGAAAATCCTCAAGACATTATAAATGATTTTACACAGGCAGCAGAGTAAATACAATGGCAACACAAATAAACCACGAACTAGATAATGAACTCGCGTTGAAATATCCTAAAAAATATAAAGTGTATATTTTAAATGATGATTACACTTCTATGGACTTTGTTATAGATATTTTAATCACAATTTTTAGAAAAGAGTATGTTGAAGCTGAAAATATCATGCTTGAAGTTCATAAACAGGACAAAGGTTTATGTGGTATTTACTCTCATGAAATAGCTGAAACCAAAGTGATGCAAGTGATAAAAAAAGCACAAGACAGTGGTTTTCCTCTTAAAGCCACCATGGAAGAGGAGTAAGTATGATTAGTCCTTCACTCAATGATATATTTCAAAAATCTATACTCTTTGCTAAGGACATGAGACATGAGTACTTAACTATAGAACATGTCTTTTACCTTCTAATGTCTTCTTCGGAGGGTGCACATATCATTACAGTTTGTGGCGGTGATCTTGATAAAATGAAAGAAGAGTTAGCACTCTACATTCAAACAAATAATGAAGTACTCCCCAAAGAGATAGAAGAAGACCCTTTTGAAAGTCTCGCTCTTTCTCGCTTAGTAGACAATATGGTTAGACACCTTCAATCTGCCCAAAAAACAAGTGCTGATGTAGGAGATTTACTCGCAGCACTTTATGATGAAGAGCATACATTTTCATATATACTTTTAAATGAGTATCAGATATCAAGACTTGACATCCTCGAACTAATCTCACATACAGATATTAAAGAGAGTGCAAAAGAAGACACTTCTTACTTAGCAAAATACTCCATCGACTTACTTCAAAAAGCGAAAGAAGGAAAAATTGACCCTGTTATAGGTAGAGATGGAGAGATTCAAAGAGCCATCCAAATTTTGTGTAGAAGAAAAAAAAACAACCCTATTTTAGTAGGAGAAGCTGGCGTAGGGAAAACTGCTATTGCCGAAGGAATAGCTCTTGATATACTTGCTAAAAAAGTACCAGACATCATTAAAGATGCAACACTTTATGCCCTTGATATGAGTGCTCTTTTAGCTGGAACAAAATACAGAGGTGACTTTGAAAAAAGACTAAAAACTGTTATGGATGAACTCAAAATCATTCCTAACTCGATTTTATTTATAGATGAAATTCACACACTTATCGGTGCAGGTGCAACTAGTGGTACAATGGATGCAGCAAATCAACTCAAACCAGCCTTAGCCTCTGGTGAACTAACATGTATAGGTGCAACAACTTTTGCAGAGTATCGAAATGGTTTTGAAAAAGACAAGGCCCTAAGTCGTCGTTTTTCTAAAGTGGATATTCATGAACCATCAGAAAAAGTGTCTTATAAAATTCTCAAAGGACTTAAATCTAAGTATGAGCTTCATCACAATGTTACATACACAAATGGAGCATTAAAAACAGCTGTAGCACTTTCTAAACGTTATATGACAGATAGATTCTTACCAGATAAAGCTATAGACCTTATAGATGAAACAGCTGCTTCCTTTCATCTCAAAAAAATCCATAAAGATAAAGTCACAACAAGAGATATCGAAAAAACAATTTCTGCAATTTTTGGTATATCAACTTCAACTGTTACCCAAAGTGAAACAACTTCACTCAAAACACTTTATGAAGATTTACAAAAACGTGTTATTGGACAAGACAATGCAGTTTCAACTGTGACACAGGCTATAAAGATTTCAAAAGCTGGTTTAAGTAGTCCACATAAACCCATCGCTTCTTTTTTATTTTCAGGAGCAACTGGTGTTGGAAAAACTGAACTTGCTATTGCCCTTAGCGAGATTATGGGGATTCACTATGAGCGTTTTGATATGAGTGAATATATGGAAAAACATTCTCTTAGCCGTTTGGTTGGTGCCCCTCCTGGATATGTAGGATATGAGCAAGGTGGATTACTCACAGAAGCTATCAAAAAGCATCCTTATTCTGTCTTACTTTTAGATGAGATAGAAAAAGCACATCCAGATTTAGTAAATATTTTACTCCAAATCATGGATAGTGCGACACTTACTGACAACAATGGTTATAAAGCCGACTTTCAAAATGTTATCCTTATCATGACATCAAATATCGGTGCTAACGCGAGAAATGTTATGGGCTTCAATAAAGATGAATCACTTTCACGAGATGAAGAATTGAAATCATTTTTCACCCCAGAATTTAGAAATCGACTCGATGGAGTTGTAGAGTTTAATACACTTAGTTTAGATGTTATCCAAAAAATAGTCCAAAAATTTATAGCTGAATTAAATCAAGAACTAGAAAGTAAACATATCATTGTGAGTGTAACTGATGAGGCTATTAAGCATATAGCAACAACACAATATACTCCTGAAATGGGAGCAAGACCTCTTAAAAGGTATATAAAAGACAATATTACAAATAAGTTAAGTGATGAAATATTATTTGGTTGTTTACTGCATGGTGGGCAAGTAAATGTTTCCTTTAATGATGTTTTAGAACTAAAGTTTCACGAGGCTTAAGTTGTGATTCCACAACTAAACAAATACAATTTACACTTTCCTCATCCCAATGAAGCAAATGAAGATGGTATTGTTGCTTGGGGAGGAGACTTAAACCCTTCAAGACTGTTCCGTGCATATCAACTAGGTATCTTCCCATGGTACTCCAAGGATGACCCTATTCTCTGGTGGTCAACAAATCCACGTCTTATAATGGAACTTGATGATTTTAAACTTTCAAAATCTCTTAAAAAGAGTATGAAAAAATATACTTATAAATTTGATACAAATTTTACCAAAGTGATGCAACAATGTGCCACAGTTTATAGATCTAAACAAGAGGGAACATGGATTAATGAAAATGTTATAGAAGCTTTTCATGTACTTCATGGACAGGGAATTGCACATAGTGTAGAAAGTTATAATAAAAATGGAAAATTAGTTGGTGGATTGTATGGACTTGTAATAGGAAAAGTATTTTGTGGAGAATCTATGTTTGCCAACGAAACAGATGCTTCAAAATCTGCTTATGCAATTTTAATACAACATTTGAAACTATGGGGCTATGATTTTGTTGATTGTCAGGTACCAACGCCACATCTGAAAAGTTTAGGTGCTAAAGAAGTTTCCCGTGAATACTTTTTAAATCGTTTAGAAAAAGTCAACATGAGTAATATAAACAATATATGGAAAATTAAAGACTGAATAAATTTAAAATATAAATCTTTGAAATACAAAAGAGTAAATAGTGTTCAGAAAAGTAATAAAAGAAAAAGGGGATAAGAAAAAGACAAACTAGGCAACGACCTACATTCCC
>Ga0256826_1001502_pt1 | contig 14487 bp, 12 predicted proteins | sample CV79metaG_FD_185975 | JGI IMG/M metagenome (GOLD analysis project Ga0256826, IMG submission 185975) | Hydrothermal vent microbial communities from East Pacific Rise, Pacific Ocean - CV79 | ecosystem: Environmental > Aquatic > Marine > Hydrothermal vents | place: Pacific Ocean: East Pacific Rise...
TCATCTCTAAAGAGTATGGTAAGAATTTGAAAAATAAGTTAAAGATGTTTCGTGAGTATGGAATAGGGGCAAAACAAAAGGCAGAACTCCGATTGGTCTTTTTAACAACCTATGGTGTTAAGATGAACACAGAAGCACATGGATTAAATATTACAAATATTGTATTAGATGACCTATTTGAATAGACATTTAAAATTAATATTTGTCAATAATTACTTCTGCTCCATTAGACTTTTAGAAACCCCAATAAGTATCAACATCAAAGGCAAAACTTGTAGTTTAAACCGAACTGCCATTCCCAAGTTCGTAGGGGAGATAATTACATACAGCAGTGACCACGAAAAAATAAGTAAAATATAAAACTTTAAATATTTGTTAGCATAAATCAAACGCCAATTTTTAAATATGTACTTATAGGCTAAATAAAATAAAACAACATTTTCTATAGCAGCAATAAGGGTAAATGCATTACGTATGTCCCAAGGCATAGGACGAAAGAGTGTTGTGAAAAGATTAGGAAAAAACCAAAGTAGGTAGTCTCCAAAGCCTGTAAGAACATGTATTCCAACAGAGCTTCCCCCATAAGCAAGTTTACTAGAAGTATCTGTCATTTTTAAAAACATTTGGTCTACAGAAGTAATCCCTTGTGTTTGTAAAAATTGAATAGCAAGTAGTGTAAAAATAGGCATAATAATTAAAAAAAGCATAAAACTTCGAGTTGAGTTAACCTTTAAATAGTAAAGAAATATACTCGTTACCATAATAATAGACCACCAAGAACGAATATAAGAGACAAGCCAGATGGAAACTACTATCATAAGAAGATATTTAAGTTTAAATTCATCTATAAGATGAATAAATCCATAAGTAAAGAGTCCTATAAAAAAGAGGTTTAATGGGTCTTTTCCTAAAATTGATGACCAAAACAGTACTGTTGGGAAGAGGAAGAAAAAGTATATAAATTTATTATTAATTTCTAAGTTACTATTTTTAATGACTTTTTCATATGTTTTATAGAGTAAAATGAGTCCTATAAATCCTATTAATGAATTCATTATTTTTAAAGAGTAATAACTATTACCTACAATATAAGTAAAAATATGATTAATATGTTGTATATTTGATGTACCTTCATTTCCAAAAGGTACAGTAATGTCTCCTGTAATTGCTTTTATTGCATAAACATAAGCATCTAAACCATATTTCGCTTCATAAAAAACCATTAAAAATAGAGTAACTATTCCCCCTTTAATAAGCCAAATATAAAAATATTTTTTATTTTTACTGAAAAATAGTACAATGCTAATAACTAACCAAGATATAAAACCTAAAATAAGTTCAAAGTATGGAAAAGATTCATAGGTTCCTCTATATCTAGGTAAAAAAATTTTTTGACTTAAGAATTCAAAATTTGTAATAAATATTAGAAATAGAGCTATTCCTATGAATGCAGTAAGTATCCATATTAATTTATTTTTAATCACTAAAATCCTTTAATAAAATTTTCATAACGATATCCATTACAAATATTATTTTTATTATTCTTATATTTTTTTTCTAATTTTTCTTGATTATTTAATACAAAATTTATTTTTTTAATTAGGTCATTAATATTTGATGGCTCAAAATCAATAGAGAGTTTTTCTTCCTTATTAATTTCTTGTGTAGATTTAAATTTTCCATTGATAACAATTTTATTAGAAACTAAAGAGTCAAAATATTTAATATGAGGAACAATATCTGAATAAGGATGAGCCTTATCAGGACAAACAATGACATCAGCTAACTGTTGATAAGTTCTTAATTTATTATAAGGAACTCTACCAACCAAATAAATAAGATGTTCAATGTCTGAATTTTTACTTATTGCTTTAGCCTTTTCAAAATGTTCACCATCTCCAATGAGAAATAGTTTAATATCATCTCTAGTTTCACTAAGAGAAATAAAAGCATTAAGTAGGTCTAAAACTCCTCCTAAGTCTTTAAAGTTTCCAGCAAAAAATATAATTTTTTTATTGTCACTCTTATATTTTTCTTTAAGCGAAGAGAGGAGTTTTTCATCTATTGTTTGAGAACAGAACTCTTGGCTAACACCATCGGGAATAACCATAGTTTTTCCCATTAAAAATGAATATTTACTTAAAAAATACTCTTCCATAGCTTTACTTACAACAATAATTTTTTTTACACGAAACATAACCTTATAATCTAAAAAAAGAGAGATTTTATATCGTAATAAATTATAAATTTTTCTTATTCCCTGTGTTCTATTGTTCTTAAATTCTAATGGAGCTATACCATGTATATCATTGATATAATGTTTAATAAGCTTATTTCTATGTAAAAAATATCCAAAGCTATTGTCTAAATATTCAAAAAAGATAATTTCATCTCTTAATTCTATGGGAATATTGTTTTGAAATTTTTTTAAATATTTTGAGAAAAGTAGTTTATTAATAAAATTAGGAAAAAGAGCTAGAGAGAACTGAAAAACCTTTTTTTGAGTATCTGAAATATTAAAGTTCAATGCTTGATGTTTAATAGATGGATGAAATTTTACATTATCATTAGGACTATTTGAAATTAATAATACCTCTTCTCCTCTATCGACAAGTGCATTAAGAATTCCGTAAATTCTTACTCGACCTCCACCATCAGAAGAAAAATCACTAAAGGTAAAAAAAATAAATTTTTTCATGATTCTCCTTCTAGTAGTTTTTGATAAATAGAGTTATATTTTTCAATAGCTATGTTTTTATCAAAATGAGAATTAAAAAGTTTTTCAAATTCTTTATTTTCAAAAGTATTACTTTCAATTTCATCTAATATTTTTGTTGCTTTAGTCTCTTTTTTATCATCTATTGTATACAAATTAATAAGCCACCCTACATTATATTTTTGTAGATAAAATTCCATATCACCTACACCACTATTGGTAATAGATGGTAGATAACAAGCTACATTTTCAGCAAACTTAGTAGGAGCAGATGCTTGTTTACTCTCTGATGGTTTTATAAAAAAGAGAGAAGCATCAGCAATATTCAGGTATTTATAAACTTCTGTAAAAGTAGATGAAGTTATGTTTACTCTACTTTTATCAATATTGTATTCAATCAGTTTTTTTTCAATGAAATTAACTTCATTTTTATTTAAAATTAAAAATTTTACTTTTTCATTTTGTTTCATAAATCCATTTATAAGAAGCAACTCTTTGTCAAAATCATACCATCCACTCACTGTTCCTGTATGAATAACAATAATATCATCTTCTTCATAACCTAATAATCGTCGAAACTTCAATTTTTCATCAGTTGATAATATTTTAAAAACCTCTCTATTGGCACAAGTGGGAATAACTTCAATATACTCTTTTGAAAAATTAAATTGATTTTCTAATATTTCTTTAGCTTTATAGGTTAAAGTATTTAATGCATCTGCTTTTTTAAACATATAGTTTTCAAGTTTGAAAAGAATTTTATACAAAAGTCCATCTTTTTTCAATCTTCCCCTATCAATCTTTTCTTTTGTAGAAAAACCTCTTACATCGAAATGAAGTTTTATTTTTGAATCAAATAATTTAATAAAATATCCCATTACAGCAGGAATAAAACTTCGTGCATGAATAATTTGAATATTATTTTTGTTTTTTATTTTATTACCAAGTCTAATGACTTGAAAAAGTTGAGATATGGTAGAAAAAATTCCATATTTATTTGAATAGATTAAATAGTGCCATTCAATATTATACTTATCTACCAACTTTTTTATCTCATCTATATTTTTTATATCTTCTTCTCTTTCAAATGATATAAGATAAAATTTATTGTTTTGAGATAAATCAATAAGGTATTCTAAAACTTGTGAACGACCTAGTGGTTCTGTCATGCCTGTTAGGGAGAGGTATAGTATTTTTCTCATCTATAAAATCCTACTGCCCTTAATTTAGCTTCACTTTCACTATCTGCATAATATGTAAATCTATTATGTGTTTTAGTGTTATATTTAGAATATGCATTATTTACTAATAAAACTGAATTGATATTATTATCAAATAAAAATTCGAGTTGATTCTCTCTATAGCTACCATTTGGAAAAGCATAAATATCCATAGGTAATTGCAGTATATTTTTAAAATATTCTTGACATTTAAAAAAATCTTCTCTAAAAAAATCATCACTTTCATATCCCATTGATTCATGCGAGTATGAATGAACACCAATTTCATGATTTTTAGAGATTTCTAATATTTCTTTTTTATTTAACATTCTAGTATATTTGATATTGCTATTTTTTTCAAAAATAGGTTGTAATGTTTCTAAAATCTTTTCTCGTTTTTCTCTTTGCATCTGTTTTAAATGTCTGCCTAATAACATACCAAATTTATCTTTATTCTTTTTGCTTATTTGATAGTTAAAGTTATCTATTTTTATTTCTTTTATTAAATTAAGAGGAGAGGAATTTAGAAAATCATATAGTTTAATATTCCACATTGGCTCTTGATTTTCAATGCAGCTTGGAATAATATTTAGATTTGCTTTTATGTTATATTTTTTCATTATTGGCATAGCATGTTCTAAAAAATCATAGTATCCATCATCAAAAGATAAAATAATATCTGGTTTTTTAGAGTTATTTTGGCTAGTTATTTGATTAAATGTTATTACATTAAAATTTTCAATAATATATTTAATTAACTCTTCAAATAACAGAGGTGTTAGTGGAGGATAAAATGGATTATTTTCTAAAGATACTTTATGTAAATTTAATATTGTTAAATAATTATTATTCTGAATATTTTTTATATATTTTTTATTTGTATTCATTAAATTATGTATATTAAAAAAAATATTTTTTAATTGTTTCTTAATCATGTTATCTCTCTTTAAATATTTTTTTCATACCACATTTGAAACATCAATATTATCCATATTTTATCATCATCATTTTTTCCTTGAAAAAAAAGAAACTTTAAATTTTGAATATATTTAAGATCAAAAATAGCTTTTTTTTCTATTAGCTTATCATCTAAATAAATATCAATTAAATACTTTAATTCATTGCGTAACCAATCATTTATAGGTATTCCAAATCCTGTCTTCTTTCGTTCAAATAACTCTTTTGGGATATAATCAGATAAAATGTCTTTTAGTATCTTTTTATCTTGTTTATATTTAATAGGCAATTGAGAAGCAAATTCTATTATCTTAGTGTCAAGTAATGGTTCGCGACTTTCAAGTGAAATACTCATAGACGCTCTATCAACTTTTACTAAAATATCATCTGCTAAGTATCCTTTAAAATCAGAAACCATTGTCTTTTCAAGATTATGTAGATTTTTATAATTTATATCTTTTTGAAAAAAATAACGACCTTGTAATATCTTTTCTACTTCATACTTTGTAAATACAGAATTGGAAACCTTAAACATATTTGCAATATCTTGATGTTCCAATATATTTTTAAATTTTAGATATTTTAAATAATATTTTTCATTATAGTTTTGTAATTTTATAATTGGGTCAGGAATATAACATAAGATATTTTTTAATAAATTTTTTAATGGTATATTATCTATTTTTTCATATCGTTTATCAAATAATCCATAACTTGTATACCCACTAAATAACTCATCTCCACCATCACCAGAGAGTACAACAGTTACTTTCTCTTTAGCTACTTGTGAAACTAAAGTAGTTGGAATCATTGATGTATCTCCAAAAGGCTCATCATAAAGTTTAGGTAACTGTGGAATAATATCCATAGCATCTTGTTTTGAGCAATAATGTTCGGTATGATGTGTACCTAGATATTTAGCAATCTCTTTAGCATAATGAGCTTCATTATATTTTTCATCATCAAAACCTATGGTAAATGTATTGATGGGTATATCACTATTTTTTTGTAATATTGCAGTTACAAGGGAACTATCTACTCCTCCACTTAAAAATGTTCCTATAGGAACATCAGAAACCATTCTTAATGAGAAAGAGTCAATAAGAATCTCTTCTAATTGTTTTTTTGCATCATCATAAGATATATCTAGTTTTTCTTTTTGATAGAAATCAACAATATTCCAATAAGGTTTAATCTCTATTGAATTAGCATTTAAATCATACTCTAAATAATGAGCAGGTTTTAGTTTATATGTATCTTGAAAAATTGTATGTGGAGCTTGAATATAACCAAATTGAAGGTAGAGAGACAATGCATCTCTATTGATAGCTTTTTGAAATTTGGGATGTAAGTAAAATGCTTTGAGTTCACTTCCATATAAAAATAGTCCATCTTTTTGGTAATAATAGAGTGGTTTTACTCCTGCTCTATCTCTAACAATATATATTTTTTCTTTCTCTTTATCATAAATAGAAAATACAAACATCCCTCTAAATTTATCAACAGATTTTATACCCCATTGATGAAAAGCTTTTAAGATAACTTCTGTATCTGAGTGAGAAGTAAAATTATAACCCAAAATCTCAAGTTCTTCTCTAATCTCTTGAAAGTTATATACTTCTCCATTGTATATAATGGTTAAATTTTCATACGTCATAGGTTGATGTCCATGAGATGATAAATCCTGAATAGCTAAACGACGATGTCCAAAACCTAGTTGATACTTTTCTTTTTCAACAAAATTATATCCACTATCATCTGGACCTCTATGATGTAGAGTATCTGTCATTTCTTGTAATAGCTTTTTTGAACTATTTTGTTTGTAGTCTATGATTCCTACTATGCCACACATCTATAATTCTCCATCTCTAAAAATTTTTATCCATTGATTGATGATTTGATTTACATCATATTTCAGTGCTGTTTGCTTTGCATTTTTTGCTAATTTACTTACCATACTTTTATCTTTTATTAATAAAAAAAGTGCATCTTTAATCTCTTCAGCACTTTTTACTTCAATTTGTATCGTATCTATACCATCAGTTGTAATCTCTTGAAGTCCATCTATCTTAGTAGTAATAGTTGGTTTTTCTAAATACATGGCTTCAAGTGCTACAATTCCAAATGCTTCAAACAAAGAGGGGATAAGTACAATATTAGATAGTTTCATAACCTTAAAAAGCTCTTTTTGTTCAAGATTTCCTGTAAGTAAAAACTGCTCTTTTATACCCAAATCATTTATTTGTTTTTCAATTTTATCTTTAATATTTCCACCACCAGCGATTATCACTTTTGGGGTTAAGTCAAACTCTGATTTAAGTTTATAGATGGCTTCTATAAGGTATTGATGTCCTTTACTTTCATGCAGTCTTCCTGGTATTATAATATTGTAATCATTACTAGAGATTAAATCTTTGTATGTTTCACCTTTAATTGCATTTTCAATGGACGCTATATCTATCACATTATAAATTATACTTATATTTTCCCATCCAAAAAAATCTTTATAATCTTTTTTTGTACTTTTAGAAACAGCAACAGTAGCAAAGTCTAATTTTTGACTTTTATCAAATATCCAATTTCTAAAAGAGTACCATAACCCTTTTTTAACTGTATCTGAAGAGATATTATAATGTAGATGGGATACTACTTTTATATCTGAATGAAATAAAGATACTAATCTTGAATATAAAATACCAAAGTATAGATGTCCCCAAAGAATATTGGGTTTAAAGAGTTTTATCTCTTTATTTAATTTTTGTATAGCTTCTACAATAGACCATCTATGTTTGAGATTTAGATTTATAATTTCTATATCATGGTTTGCAAGTTCATTTTTTAAATCATCAGGAGTATTAAAAATACAAACTTTTACATTATGACCTTTTTCTTTGAGTTTTGGGAGTAGTGTTATAAGTAACCTTTCTGCTCCTCCATAGCCTAGTGTTGGGATTATTATTAATATATTCATTATTTACTTCTTTTTATTAAATTATAAAATTTATGTTTGAAATATTTAGTGTTTCGTTCTGTAAAATAATAGAAGATATAAGAAATTAAATATGCACTAAATAATATAATTAAAAATATATAAAATTCTTTAAAACTTAATATGTTTACTCCAAAAATTTTAGGCAGAGAAACAGATAATAAAATTAAAAATGGGTAATGTACTAAATAGAGACTATATGAAAAATTTGCAAAAAAAGAACTGATCTTTTTAATTTGATAATTTGGTTGTATGTTTACAAATAATAGGCTATTTATGGTTAATGCTAAAAATAGAGCCATTATAGAATAATAAATAAAACCTATTATAGGTAAGTTAAAATAGCTACTTGATAAAATAAACATAATAGCAAAGACTGAAAAAGGTATATAAAAAGAGTTAAATATAGGCTTTTTAATAAAATTAATACTTGCACCAATAAGCCAAATAATAAAATATTTTTTGATACCTATAGGCAATAAAGTAAATATTAATAAAAAGAAAATAATTACCAAATAATTTACTTTAAATCTATTTATATAAATCAAATACCCTAAAGGAAAAAACATATAATACCAAAACTCATAAGATAAACTCCATAACGGTCCGTTACTTCCAAATCTATCAACTAAAATCTCTTGTAATAAAAAAATATTACCTATAAAATTTTCCAAATTTAATCTGTGCATAATACTATCTACAGAATTGATAGTAATCGTGATTTTATCAAGAAAAAAAGTTAATATTAATGCAGGAATTAAAACTGTATGGATTCTAAATATTCTATCAATAAAATAGTCTTTTAAAGTTTTATCATTATCATTATTAACTATTCTAATAGCACTTTGAGAAACAAGGTAGCCACTTAAAACAAAAAATATTAATACAGATTGAAATCCATATGAAGCTGATATTAATAAAATATTTTCAAAAAAATTATATTCCATCCCCCCCATATATGTAATATTTCGATAATCAGAAAGAAATAATAACAGAATTATATGTCCTATCAAAACAAAAAAAGCAGCTAATCCTCTCATTAAATCTAAGAAAGTGGAAAGATAAGGATTAATTTTCATGGCTATACTCACTATTTTTTATTAAATTTATAAATTTCTTTTCATCAAATTCTTGATAAAACTCTTTTGCCCAACTATATACTTGATAAGAATATTCTTGATATTTTTGGTTTGTTTCTAGCATATCTAATAAAGGTTCTAACTGCTCTTTTTTTGTTACCCTAAACTCTTTTATAGGATAGTTATATTGATTGAAAAAAATATCTTTTGGAGAACGACTACTTAGCATATCTACAAAAATAGTAGGTATACCCTTAAGTGCAAAATCAAATGCTGTTGTAGATTTTGAAGTGATATGTAAAGATATATCATTAGTAATTTTATCAATAGATACATTATCATCTACCCAAGATACAAAAGATAACTCTTCTTCAAAAATAAGCTTATCGTTTCTATCGTATCTTGGATGGTTTTTAAAAATTATTTTATAGTTATTTTGTATGAAATAGTCTTGATTGCTATAAATAATCTTTTTTATAATCTCATAATATTCTCTATTTGAACCTAAATCTACATTTTGTAAAGAGTAAAGAATTACTCTTTTATTTTCTCTTTTTTGATAAGAAGATATTTTATTATAAAAACCTATATCAATAACATTATTTTGAGAATAAAAATTTGTTTTATCAAAGTCAATAAGTAAATCTCTAAATCTTTTGCCATAAACCATATTTATAATACTGTTTTTAGTTTTGATTTGATGAGGTTCAAAATCTACTAAAGTTGTATCATGACCATTCCAAATCATACCATGCTGATAATCTATGATTTTTGCTAATGGGTTTATTTCTCTCCATAAAGTTACATTATTATTTGCCAGTACTATATATACTTTGGAATTAAATTTTCTAAAAAAAATATTTTTTATAATTTTGGATACTTTTTTTTCTCTCTCATAGTAATTATCATATTTTTCTATAGAATAGTTTTTATCTTTATCGGTAAAAATTTTTCGAAGTAACACTTGAATTAAAGTAATAAAATCTAAAGGAATAGCTCTAGAATTCCGAGGATAATGACTATATGCCCCTTTTAAATCAGTTTCTTCAAACTCTATATAGTTAATATTATTTTCTTTACATACTTCTATAAAGTTTTTAAAGAAAGGGGTCTCCCCTTCTCTATTAAAATGATTTAGATATACAAAGACTATATCATAGTTTCTATTTTTAAAAATGGTTGATATAAAATATAAAATGGATTTAAACATTTAATACCTTTTTATAAACTTCTATATATCTTTTAACTAAAAACTCTGGTTGTAGATTTTCTATAAAATAGTTATAACTCTCTTTTTTAATCTGATTTAATTTTTCTCTATTTTCTATCAATTTTAAGAGTACCTCTTTTATAGTCCTATTTCGTGCATAAACAAAAGGAGCATACTCTTTGTTTTTTGATATAGACTTCATAATCTCTCTACTGATAAAATCAGCACCATTTATCACAATATTACCAGCACATAAACCTTCAAAGCTAACTTGATGAAATCCACCTGTTGATATCTCATCAATGGTAATATCAGTATTGAGTCTGATTTGATACAACTCATTTGGATGAATACCAGATATATCAACTATATCCACCTCTTTGGAGTTCTTAAAATAGTCTAGTGTATCATTTAACTCTTTTGAGTATTTTGTACTCCATCGACCTCCACTATTTTTCTGAGCTGGACTATAGATAATTTTTATTTTTTTATCATAGTTAGGTTTAAATGATGGTTTTTGTAAAATAATATTTGGAACCATTACAAAATCCAAATGAAACCTTGGTTGATACTGTGCTACAGCTAACTTTTTTGAAAATCTAAATGGCATTGCTAATGAACGGTCAAAAAAGAGAGGTCCCTCTTTTGGGTAAGAGTGAGTTTGATAAATAAACTTTATATCTTTATTTTTTGTATGTTTTATAAGTAAAGCAATAAAATCTTTGTTTATATTATTATGTATATGAATAATATCTGTTTGATTGATTAAGTCTATAATCTTTTTTTTAGATGTATCTGTATATAAAATAGCATTATTGATAAACTTGTTTTTTTTATTGCCGTTATAATCTTCTAAAATCAAACATTCACTTTTATAAGAAGTGTATTGATTGATGGCTTGATTTACCTTACTTGGTGCAGCAACCAATGGTGTTTGACTAATATGTAATATATTCATATCGAACTCCATCTTCTAACGAATAGATTAAAAACTCTTTTAGTGTTTGCTCTGTGCAAATTGTTTTATACCTTACATAAATCTCTTCTTTTAGATAAATCGCAATCAACTGTTTTTCAACTTCTTCTAAAAGCTCTCTAAAAGTTAAACTTGTACCTTTTAAAGGTTTACCGATAACAAAAAAACCATCTAAATCTAAAAAATCATTTTGATACTTTTTTAAATCAAGTTGAATATCATTTTTTTTAGAATAAACTTCAATAAAATATTTACTCTTAGAGGAAATACTTTTTTGATATGATTTGATTGTATCCAAAATCTCATTTTCTTCTTGAAGAGAAATTTTTACTCTTAACTCTTTGTTTATAGAGTTTTCAAGTTTTTTATGATAAATCAAAAAATCAATCTCTTTATAAAATTCGTTTATAAACTCTAAAGACTCTGAAGTAGTAGCGATATAGATAAAGAGTATATTTGGTGAAGTTTGACGAATTAACATTGGAAAAATATTGACAGAATCATAAGAGATAATAAAATCAATCTCTTTAAAAGGATTCATAGTCCAAATATAATGACTTTCAAACATACTATAAAAATCCTCTCTTCTACAAAACTTTTTATCTTCATGGTATGTTAAATAATAATACTTTTTAGTAAATATACTTAACTTGTCTTTTTGATAACTATCAAGATAAAACAATGTTTTATCTGCTGTTTTATTTGAGATTTTTACTATTAACTTATCTGAAAAATATCTTATATATCCATATAGTCTTTTATCTTTAAATAAGAAATTAAGATAATTAATCATCTTTTTAACTGTTTTTTTCATACCAAAACCCCCAAGGCATAGGATATACTTTTGAACCCATATACCATACGATTAAAAAATTTAATATAAAGCCTACTAATGTAGCATAAGCTGCACCTATCGCACCAAACTCTTGTATCATAAAATAGCTCAAAATGATTTGTATAACTGTTGAGACAATAGTTGCCAAAGAGACTAAATGATTTTTCTTTTCAAAATAGATATAATTTACAACCATAAAGTACATCCCTTGAAATGAATAAGAGATAGCAATAATAATTATATATTCTATAGCTGAACTAAATTTACTATCTATCATGATAGGAAAGAGTAGTTTCATGCTAAAACCAAAAATAATAGAAAAGAGAAAGATACCAATAAAATATTGATATGCAAATTTTACAAGTTGAATCTTTTCTAGTTGGTTTATAGATTTAAGCTTTTCCATCTGATAAGAAGCATAAGCTGTATTAAATGCAGCTGCTAAAATACCAACTATTGCACCAAATTGATAACCTAGAGCATAGACTCCTGTATATTGTAATCCAACCAAAGAGGTAATTAAAAATATATCAACACCTGTTCTCATCCATTGAGCAAAATAGTGTGGTAAAATAGATATACCTAGTTTAAGAGCATCTTTGATATAGCTTTTATTGAAAGTCAAATCTAAATATCCCCTCTTGATAATAAATCCTATACTAATAAATCCAAATAAAATTGTAATTGAAGCGATACCCCATACTCTACCTAGCCAATGAAGATTAAAAACTATAATTAAAACTAGTGAAACAACAATATTAAGTAAAGTCATAATGGTAGAGTAGTAAGCAAATGGCTTTGCCTCTTGTTGCACTCGCCAAATAGTTAGATTAAATTCAGATATGATAGACATTAATGCCACAACAATAGAGATATATAACCACTCATAAGGAAGTGTAATTTTCTCATAAATAATTGACTTAAAAATAAAAATAGCTAGAAAAACGATTAGTGTTGTAAAAAATAGTATATAAAAGCTATTTCCAATATACTGTTTAAATTCATTTTTACTTAAATGAAAATAGTTTACACTAATAGCACTATTCAAACTCAGTCCAACAAACAAGACTAAAAATTGTACATAGGTATTAAAAATAGATATTGTTCCATAATCTTCTTGAGAAAGATAACGAGTTATAATTGGTAATAAAAGGAAAGGTATCCCTTTATTTATAAAACTAAATAGCGTATATATTATGGTGTTTTTTGCTACTTTACTTGTTTTTATTTTAGTTAGTATTCGCATATAGTTTATAATCCCAAATCATAAATTTGAATGATACCTACCAATTTATTTTTCTCTAAAACTAAAAGAGAGTTGATTTTGGATTGTGTCATTAATTCTTGTGCATCGGTTAATTTCGCATCAAGACTAATAGTTTTAGGATTTTTAGTTAAAAGGTCATTGGCTGAGAATTGAAAAAAATTGACTTCATCATCCATTGCTCTTCGAATATCACCATCAGTAATAATACCCATTATTGTTGATTGCTCCATAACAATGGATAAACCAAACCTACTACTTGAAATTATTTTAATAATATCCTTGATATTATCAGATAATGAACAGATTGGAAGATTCTTATTGTGCATCACATCTTTTACTCTTGTGAGTAATCTTCTTCCTAAACTTCCTCCTGGATGAAACTGTGCAAAATCTTTATCTTTAAAAGATTTCATTTTCATTAATGCGACAGCTATAGCATCCCCCATAACCAATGTAGCTGTAGTTGAAGACATTGGTGCTAGATTTAAGGGACATCCCTCTTGACTAACATGGATATTGAGATGACAATCTGAATTTTTGGCTAAAGTAGAAGAGGGGTTTCCTGTAATAGAAAAAATTGTATTTTTCTGATTTTTTAAAAAAGGAATAATCTTTAAAACTTCATCTGTTTCACCAGAATTGGATAGAAGGATAAGAATATCATCTTTCTCTATCATACCTAAATCTCCATGATAAGCTTCAGCAGGATGTAAAAAGAAACTAGGTGTACCTGTACTTGCAAAAGTTGCAGCTATTTTTTTACCAATAATACCTGATTTTCCCATACCAGATACAATAACTTTTCCATTAGAGTTAAATATGGCTTTAAGTATTTTATTGAAATCATCAGTTAAATTATTAGATAAATTAAATATTTGTTTGGATTGTAATTCAAATGTTTTTTTTGCTATTTTTATCATTTTAATTTATACCTTTTCAAATACCATTCAACCGTTTTAACAATCCCAGAGTAAAAATCTTCATCAGCTTTCCAACCAAGCTTATTTTCAAGTTTAGTTGCATCAATAGCATAACGTCTATCGTGTCCAGCTCTATCTTCTACAAAGGTAATAAGTTCTTTGTAGCTTGTCTTTGTTGGTACTTTCTCGTCTAAAATAGAACAGATGGTATCTACTATTTGAAGATTAGTTCTCTCATTTCGTCCACCAATGTTGTAAACATTAGCCTCTTTTCCTGTATGATAAACTAAGTCAATTCCTTTACAGTGGTCAAGAACA
>Ga0256826_1001503_pt1 | contig 14481 bp, 18 predicted proteins | sample CV79metaG_FD_185975 | JGI IMG/M metagenome (GOLD analysis project Ga0256826, IMG submission 185975) | Hydrothermal vent microbial communities from East Pacific Rise, Pacific Ocean - CV79 | ecosystem: Environmental > Aquatic > Marine > Hydrothermal vents | place: Pacific Ocean: East Pacific Rise...
CAGTAATAGTAACTTTTTTGGCGTTTATGATGGCAGTTCTGTCACCACGCTCTACCCGACTCCAAGGAACACCCCAGTGAGCGAGTTCTCTTATGGCTTTAGGAGCACAGTGAGTAAACATACGAGCAACCATCTGGTCAGCTCCCCAGTCACTCCCTTTTATGGTGTCAGAAAAGTGAATATCTTCATTGTCACCCTCACCCATATTTGAGTTAGCTAAAGAGGCTTGCATACCACCTTGAGCAGCTGAAGAGTGTGAACGTTTTGGTGGAACAAGAGTAAGGACTACAGCGTCATGACCACGCTCTTTTACACCAGTTGCTACTCTTAAGCCAGCTAAACCTCCACCTATGATGAGAACATCCGTATATATGACTTTCATTAGTGAGCCTCCAAGTGAATAGTTTGAGATTTGTACTTCACATGGTCATTAAAATCATGTGTTGCTCCGATGTAAGTGTACTTTGCTAAAGAACCTAATCCTACAACTATGTAAAGAGCTATCATAAACTTCATAAGTAGTTTAAAACGAGCACGAGAAACTTTTGTATTTTTTCCCTCACCAAAGCCCCATTTGAGTGCTAAACGATAAAGACCTATAAAAGCATGAGAGACAACTGAAATAAGAAGCATAAAATAGAGTGGTCCCATAAACTCTTCAACAACTCTATAAGAACTAGCATATGGACCTATATTTGAAGGTTGACTCATCATAATGTAGAGATGAACACTCCCAATGAAGAACATCATAAAGCCAGTTAGCACCTGAACCATCCAGAGATAAGAGTCTTCATGTTTCATTCTTTTAGTATGCTCTGTAATGGTCTTATAGTCTCTATATGAAGCGGGAAATTTTCTAACAGCAATACCAGCATGAAGTATAAAAATAGTCCCAATAGCAGCAGCTAAAAAAGATATAATTCCAGGATGAGTCTCTCCCAGAAAATAATAACCCTCAAACATAATAGTCACTCTGTACATCATCTCATCTGAAATGAGAATCGAAGCCTCAAACATAATGTGACCCATAATAAATACAGCGAGAATAAGCCCTGTAAGACTCTGCAAGAAGTCAAGCCTAGCCGGTGTTTTATCTATCTCTTTTTTCATCATATAAACTCCGATAATTAATTATGTTACTTTACAATAATAAGTATAAAATGTAGGTTATTCTTGAGGGAAGAAGTTGAATCATATCAAGGTAAGATACCTTGATATTTTACTAGTTTGGTTTTTTAGAAGCTCTAGTCTTTTTTTTATTTTTAGACTTTTTCTTCTCTTTTTTCTTTTTAAGAAGTTTAGCTTTTAATTTTTTTTGTTCTTCTTTTTTTGCTTTCTGTTTCTTAGCTTTTTTCTTTTTATCTTTTTTCTTTTCAGCTTTTTTTGCTAACTTTTTAGCAAGTTTAACTTCTTCTTTTGATTCTTCTTTTTTAGATTTTTTTGCCATTATGGACTCCTATTTTTGTATTGTTCGATTCTACACTTTCTTATCTAAATATCACCTTATTTCATCTTCTTCATTTATTTTCATATGATTACAAGATTAAAAAAATAAAATAGTTCCCGTCGATTAAGGTTACTTTCTGTAATATTTCTTACAAAAAACTATCTATTTTAACTCCCTAAGTAACACACTAAAGGGGATCATAGAGAAAATGTTGGTATTATGTATATCAAATGAGCCTAAAGGCACAAAATTAACAATCGAGTTTTTAACATGATTAACATAGTAATAATTTTATTTTTTATATCTTTAGGCTTAGTTCTATATAGATTTATAGTAGGTCCAACTCTTAGTGACAGAGTTGTAGCATTTGACATTATGGGGATTATCAGTGTCTCCCTCTTAGTTGTGCTAGCACTTTACTTTAAAAGAGCTCTTTATCTCGATGTAGCACTTGTTCTTGGTCTTATAGGCTTTTTAGGAAGCACTATCTTTGGTCGTTTTATAGAGAAGGGTATTTAGATGTTAGAGTACATAGGATTTACTTTTATTTTACTTGGTATTTTGGCATTTATAGTGAGTGGACTTGGACTTATTCGTATGCCTGATGTATACACTCGTATGCATGTAGGAACTAAAGCTACGACCGTAGGAACTCTGCTTGTTTTAGTTGGTGCTTGTTTTATTGAACCATCTTGGAGTTTCAAACTTTTACTTTTAGTAGCCTTTATCCTTCTAACAAATCCTCTCTCTTCCTCTGTTATTGCCCGTGCTACACACAGAGATGGTCTAACGCTTGATAGAGATGAGTTAAAGGATGTAAAGTGATAGGTTTTACTATTTTACTTACCTTTATAGGGATTATTATTATGGCATTTGCTTCCATTACTCAAAAAAAACTTGCCGATAGCATTGTTCTGTTTATGGGTGTTGGTCTAGGAAGTGTAGTGCTTTTTTTCATCTTCAATGCTCCCGATGTAGCACTTACTGAAGCTGTCATTGGTGCGGGAATCTCTTCACTGATTTTCCTTATGGCACTCAAACATTTAAAGGCTAAAGCATGAGTTTAAAAAGAACTCTTCCGACATCTGTTCTTAGTGGTTTTGCACTTAGTGGGGCTTTTATTCTTACAGTCCTTCAACTACTCTTGCAAAATGTTCCTAAAGATATAGACAGAGCAGGAGACGCCCTCTTAAGTTTAAACGCAAATGAGGGTGTTGCAAATGCTGTAACAACAGTAGTAGTCTACTTTCGTGGTTTTGATACACTTGGAGAGATAGCTGTTTTGTTTATAGCGGCTCTTGGTATTGGTCTTATGCTTGGTGAAAATGAACGCTGTGTTATAAAGGCACAGAGTAACTTTATGCTCCACACAGGGGCTAAACTTCTCTTTCCTATCATCACTCTTTATGGCGTTTATGTAATGAGCTACGGGCATTTAAGCCCAGGTGGTGGTTTTCAGGGTGGTGTTATCATCGCTAGTGGCGTTTTACTCCTTCTCATAAGTCATAGAGATTTTGAAGTACCACACTCTTTTATAGTGTGGCTTGAGACCTTTGCCGGTGTAGCTTATGTTCTCATAGGGCTTATCGGGCTTTTAACTCTTGATATATTTTTAGGAAACTTTCTACCTCACGATGTAAGTCAAATGGGGCTACTACTTAGTGGGGGAATCATCCCTATTATCTACATCATAGTAGGTATAAAAGTAGGAAGTGAAATGAGTGCCATAGTTCAAAGTCTCATAAAAAGGGGTGATAATGTTTGAGTACCTTAACCAAGCTGAAGTTATCAAGTACATCGTTACTATAGGCTCAATGTCTCTCTTTTTTGTAGGGCTTTTTGGACTCTTAACTCAGAAACATTTTATAAAGATTTTTATCTCTATAGCGACTATGGAGACATCTCTTTTTCTCTTTTTTATAGGAAATATGTTCAATAAAAATTTTACTGCACCTATAATCAGCGAAGGTTTTACAGATATAGCAAAGATGAATGACCCAGTTCCTCATGCTATGATACTTACAGCCATCGTTATAGGCATGGCAGTTTTAGCCCTTGGAGTAAGTATGTCCATTGAGTACTACAAGCTCACAGGAAATACAGAGATAGATAAAATGAATGAGATGAGACACTAAAATGAGCAGTATACTTTTTATAGCCCTACCCCTACTTTTTGGATTTGCGACACCTATTTTAAATAAGTTTGGAAAGAATGCTGTTGTTTACATCTCAACATATATGCAAGCTTTTTTACTCTATTTGGCGTTTACACTACTTAGTGGGAACTCTTCACACATAGAGATCATCTCCATCGCTCCACCCTTAGGTATATCTTTTGTACTCAACTCTATATCACTCCTATTTGTAACACTTTTTACTTTTATGATGACTCTCTTTTCTCTCTACTATCTAAGTCATAGAAAAACTAAGCCTTACAAAAATGAGACAAAGTTTTTCATACTTTTAAATATGCTTCTAGCCGCTTCTATAGGTCTAGTTCTAAGTTCTGACATCTTTAACATCTATGTATTTTTTGAAATAGCGGGAATATCTGCCTATATACTCAGCAGTTATGAGAAAACGCCATCGGCACTTGAAGCTGGACTTAAGTACCTTATAACGGGTGCTGTAGCTTCTCTGTTTTTAGTTTTCGCAATAGTACTCATATATATGAACTTAGGCTCACTTAACCTAGCCCTAATTGCTCAAGGTTTTGAGACACTGGCATTTAACACAAAACTCCTTATCTCTGTTTTACTCCTCATCGGTTTTGGTTTTAAAGTAGAGATATTTCCACTAAACTTTTGGGTAGTAGATGTCTATGAGGGGAGTTCAACTCTTGTAAATAGTCTCTTCTCTAGCATAGTCGTAAAAGCCTACTTATTTGTCTTTTTTCACATAGTGTATCTCTTTTTACCAAGTGGAGAGTTCTCTGTTTTTCTTATCTACTTAGGTGCTTTGAGTATGTTAGTAGCAGAGATAGCAGGACTTCGTCAAACAAACTTAAAAAGACTCTTTGCCTACTCATCTCTTGGTCAAGTGGCTCTTATATTTACAGCCTTTGCAATGCAAAACGTAGATGCCATTCAAGCGGCACTTTTTATAGTCATAGCACACTCTATCGCAAAATTTATCATCTTTTTAGCACTTACAAACATAGAAAAAGAGTATAAAAGTATGGATATTACAAGACTTAAAGAGTTAAACTCTCCATTTTTAAGAGCCGTAATGCTCATAGCGATGCTCTCACTACTTGGCATTCCTCTTTTTGCAGGTTTTATAGGAAAGTTTTTAGTTCTAAAATCTCTAGCAGTAAGTGGATTTATTGGCGTTTTAGTTCTCATCATCATAGCTTCACTTTTAGAGTCGGTCTACTACTTTAAGCTTGCAGGCTTTATGTTTAGTAAATGTGAAAAAGGAGAAGTTTTAAAAATAGACTTTGTGCAGAAGTTAGTCTTCATCATTTTATCATTTTCACTACTTCTTATAGGCTTAGTACCATTTTTCTTCTCAGATTTTTTACATGAAAGTGCTACTTTTATGATAGATAATACTAGTTATATTTTAAACTTAGTAGGAGGCAGATGATGGACTTATCACTCTTTGGACTAACAGACATCGTAGTCTCTCTTAAAGCAACTCATCTTGCAAACTTTTTTGCCATGCTTATAGCTTTTTCATCTGGAATAGTGATATTTATAAGTAAAAACTACAGACTCACTAAAAGCTTTTATGCACTATTTTTACTCTTAAGTAGTTCTCTTTTTCTTATAGTATATGCACAAGATTATCTTCTCTTTTTTATAGGATGGGAAGTTATGAGTATAAGTACATACTTTTTACTCTCCTTTACACTCTCAAAAGAGGCTCTTCATAAGTACATCATCTTTGCGATGGCTTCAGCCCTCTCTCTCTTTCTCGCCATACTTATACTCTACTCAGGTACTCATAGCTTTTTATATGAAAATGCAAGAGAGAGTTTTTTAGCACTTAGTGATGTCAATGGCATAATTTTTGTAGCACTTATGCTCTTTGGAATTTTTGTAAAACTGGGGACTATAGGCTTTCACTACTGGTTAGTCGATGCATACGAAGAGTCTCACAACTTTTTTACTCCATATCTCTCAGCCGTTCTATCAAAGATGGGAGTTTTTGCTCTCATTATCTTAGTAACACAGGTTGTTACCCTTACATATACTTTAGCCATTATAGGTCTTTTCACTTCCATAATCGCTACATTTAAGGCTATAAATGAAGACTCAGCTAAGAGACTTTTAGCCTACTCTTCCATAGCACAACTAGGCTACATAGTAACTGTTCTTGGAGTTGCCGATGGTATGAGTGGAGCACTCTATCACTCACTCATCCACACAGCAGTCAAACTCTTACTCTTTATAAATATAGCTGGCATTATCTATGTGACAGGACGAAGCAAGTTTAGTGAACTTGGTGGACTTATATATAGAATGCCACAATCTTTTACTCTTATGCTCATAGGCATAATAGTTCTAGCAGGTATGCCACCACTAGGAGGGTTTGCTTCTAAGTTTATGATTTATACATCTCTTCTTGATGCTAAAAATCTTCTTATTCTCTCAGCTGTTATGTTTTCAAGTGCAAGTGCTTTTCTTTATATTTATAAACTCATATATGGCGTTTACTTAGGTCACCCAACAAACAAAAAACTAGAGAGTGTAAAAGAGGTTCCACTCTCTTTCTTACTACCTCAGTATATCTTGGCTTTACTACTCATACTTATAGGAACATTTCCAGCATTTGTTGTACCCTACTTCAATGCTATCTTGGATGAGTTAGGTCTTAAACAGATGGCGTTTAGTGACATTAGCACTCTTATCTCTAATTTTGGAGAGTACAATGGTCTTGTAGTTATCTCAACCTTTATCACTCTGTTTGCAGTTGTACTCCTCTTTTTAGTCTCTAATCGTTCTCGTGTTAAAGAGGCAAAAAACAGATTTGACATAGCCTACTGTGGAGAAGAACCAACAGAGTCAACACATCTTCACTACGGCTACAGTATGGGAAAAGAGTTGCGAAGAGTCTCTCTTTTAAATCATATCTATAAAAATTCCGTTAAACCTTTTTATGACTTTATAGCCTCACAAACCCTTGGATTTTCTGATATTTTCAAAAAAATATATACAGGTAATCTTGCAAACAACTTCCAGATGGCTCTTGTTTTTGCGATTATCTTACTATGGTGGAGTATAAAATGATACTACTAGATTCACTTTTAATGTTCATCATCGCTTACGGGACTGGTTTTTTATACTATGGGCTTTACCGTAACATCACGGCTCGTTTTCAACGCCGCTACGGTCCTCCTGTTTGGCAGTCTTTTTTTGACTCCATAAAGTTCTTCACAAAAGAGGACTCTACTTCTCACGGTTGGATGTTTTACCTTGGTCCTATCATCATGATGAGCGGAGCTATTATGACACTTATTTTCATACCATTTTTTAGTAGTGGTGAGAGTTTTGTAGGGTTTAGCAAGTATGGAAATCTCTTTGTTGTTCTCTATCTTCTAGTCCTTGGACCTCTTGGAAATGCTCTTGGCGTTGGAGCTGCTGGAAATCCTTTTGGGGCTATGGGCATTACCCGTGGACTCTCTCGTCTTTTTGCGATGGAGTTACCTTTTTACATAGCCGTCATCGCCATTATGAGTCTGAGTGGAAGTTCCGATATAGCAACTATCTCTTCTACTCAAACAACTCTAAACGCCATTGCCTACCCTCTACTCTTTATAGCAGCGATGTTTAGCTTCATAGGTATGATGGGACAAGCCCCTTTTGATGTAGTTGGTGCTCCTGTTGAAGTCTACTCAGGTCCAGCTACAGAGTTTAGTGGAAAGTTTTTAGCCCTACTGATGAGTCAAAGTGCTATCTTTACCTTTGCAAAATTAGTCTTAATGGTACATCTCTTTTTAGGTGGTGCAGATGGATTTGTTGAACTCCTCAGTAAAACATTTCTTCTTTTTCTTTTTGTCATAGCCTTTGGCTCAATGTATGGAAGATTTAAAACCCCACAGAGTATAGACTTTTTACTCAAAGTTCCCACAGTTATTGCAGTTGTAGGACTTATTTTAGCGACTTGGAGTTCATAATGAATACTGGATTTTTGCAAGAACAGAAAACTTTAGAGGGTGACTTAAACTCTGAAAACTCTCACCAAAATAGTGTAGATTTTTTAATGAACTGGTTTCGTAAACGGAGTATCTTTGTCTTAGCTTACGGAACAGGGTGTGGAGCTATAGAGATGCCACCGACTTTTACTTCTCGTTACGATGCTGAGCGTTTGGGAATTCGTGGTGCTGCTACTCCAAGACAGGCTGATGTCATTATAGTCTCTGGGTACTGCTCATACAAAACTCTTCGTCGTATCATCAGAACATACGAGCAGATGAGTAATCCTAAGTATGTTTTAGCACTTGGTTCTTGTACTGTAAATGGTGGAATGTATTGGGATTCGTACAACACTATAAAAAAACTTGAAGATTATCTACCTGTAGATATGTATGTAAATGGATGTATGCCACGACCAGAATCAATACTTGAAGGTTTTATAGAAATTCAAAAAGAGATAGGAGAGGGAAAAGCCTCTTCTTGGCAGAAGTATGAAGAAAATTATAAATTTTATAGAAAAAATCAAGAAGCAGTTTTAGGTGAGAAAGTAGAGCCTAGTTATGAAGCCGATTGGTATCTTTATGATGGAGGATTGTAAAAATGAACATTAGAGAAGAGTTAGCACAGTTAAAAGAAGAGAACAAGCATTTAAAAAGTTTACTTAAAATTCAAGAAGACTTTTCTGAGACTCCACAAAGTATTGAAAATTTGATTGATATAAAAAAACTTGAAGAGATTTTTTTAAAGTTTTCAAAACTTACAGGATATACAACAGGATTTGTAAAACAGGACACAAGAGAAGTTCTTGTCTCAACAGGTTGGACAGATATATGTAAGTTTCATCATAGAGGTACTGACTCTTCAGTACATATTTGTCAAGATAGTAATGCTGCGCTTACTAAAAACCTCAAAGAGACCCATCAGGTAACTCTTAAAGAGTGTCAACACGGAATGGTTGATGGTGCTACACCTATTATCATCGGAGGAAAACACCTTGCTGATTTATTTAGTGGTCAAGTGCTCTTTCATAAACCAGATATAGAGCGCTTTAAGCTTGGTGCTAAAGAGTTTGGTTACGATATGCCAGAGTATTTAAAAGCTCTTGAAAATGTAAAAATCACCTCAAAAGATAAACTCAAAGAAGCTTTAGAATTTTTATCAGAAATAACTCAAGTTATTGCTGAGATAGGTAGAGATAAAAAAGAGTTTTTAAAACTCAATGCCTCTTTAGAGAGAAAAGTAGAGGAGAGAGTTAAAGAGACACAATCACTTCTTACACTCTTTAATGAGAGTGATAATGTTCTTTTTAAATGGAATAACGATGCACATTGGAGTGTTTCTTTTGTATCTAAGAGTGTCACAAAATTATTAGGCTATACACAAGAAGAGTTTGAGTCAAACAAGATATCTTACTCTTCATGTATTCATCCCGATGATATAGAAGTAGTTACAGATGAAGTAATTCAAAGTACAAATAGTAAGAGCAACTTTTTCTCTCATAATCCGTACCGAATTACAACTAAAAATGGAAAAATAAAATGGATTTTAGACCGAACTGTAGTTATCAAAGATACTAACAATAGAGTAACTCACTATTTAGGTTATCTTTCAGATATAACAGAGTTGAAAAATTCTCAAAATAGACTTGAAGAGCTTTCAAAGACTGACCAACTTACAAAAGTCAGAAATCGTCTCTTCATAGATGAGTCTTTACAAAAGCAGTACTATAGATTTTTTAGAAATGATGAAAAATGTAGTCTTATCTTAATAGACATAGATTTTTTTAAAGATGTAAATGACAACTTTGGACATATTATTGGAGATCTATTTTTAGTTGAATTTTCAACTATTTTAAAAGAGAACATAAGAGAGTCTGATACTGTTGGAAGATGGGGTGGAGAAGAGTTTTTAATAATCCTACCACACACCGATAAAAATGAAGCAAATAATGTAGCACAGATACTTAAAAACATAATTTCAAATTTTAAATTTAGTAAGGTTGGTCATAGAACTGCAAGTTTTGGAATTTCAGAATTTCAAATTGGCTTAAATGCAGAGCAGGTACTTGATAATGCAGATAAAGCCCTTTACCAATCTAAAAATAATGGTAGAAATCAAATTACTTGTTTTGGTTGTACTAAATAATGAAAATGTTAAACGCCATAAAAAATAACTTTGCGACTGACGATGTTATAGTAAAAAGAGATGACCTATATAAAGTAAATGTTGTAAGAGAAAGGGTTTTTGAGTTAATAGGATTCATAGGAAACAACTATGAGTATAAAACTCTAAACGCCATAACTTGTACAGACTGGATAGAAGAGGAGCACTTTGCTCTTACTTACATCATCACAACACTTGATAGAAAGAGTACTTTTATGGTGCAAACTATGATAAACCGTAATGATGCACATATAAACTCTCTTGTAAATGAGTTCGCTCAGGCTGAGATAATGGAGAGAGATTTACATGAGATGTATGGCATAAACTTTATAGGAAATGAAAATCTTAAAGAGTTAAGTCTAGAAAATTGGGTACATACTCCACCACTTCGCCGTGAGTTTGACACCTTAGAGTTTGTAAAAGAGCATCTTACTTTCCGTGAGGGTCGTGATGATAACCTCGATGTAAAAGTAGAGATGAAACGCATACGTGCTGAAAAAAAAGCTGCTAAAGAGCTTGCTAAAAAACTAGCTGAGGAGAGTAAAGATGGAGAATAACAAACATATAACTATCTTTCATGGTCCTCAACATCCAGGTATAACAGGAAATATGTCTATAGAACTTGACCTCATCGGAGAGACTATTCAAAAGGCGACTACTCATGTTGGTTATCTTCACCGTGGTTTTGAGAAGTTAATTGAACGCAGAACAGTCATTCAAGCTTTTACTATAGTCTGTCGTATCTGTGTACCTGAGCCAGACCCAAATGAAGCAAATTTTGCAATGGCAGTTGAAGAGTTAACAGGTTTAGAAGTCTCTCCTCGTGCGCAGTACATAAGAGTGATGGTTTTAGAACTCTCTCGTCTTGCTGCTCAGTTTCTTTGGATGGCTGGACAGAGTGGAAGCATAGGGCTTTATGCAGTTGGTCAGTGGGCTATCGCCGATAGAGATTTAATACTCGACCTATTTGAAGAGTTAACAGGTGCTAGAGTTTACCATATGTACATCTACCCTGGTGGTGTTCGCCGTGACTTACCTGATGGTTTCTTAGAGAGAGTCTCTAAACTTTTAGTCTATATGAAAAAACGACTTATAGATTATGATGATATTTTTATAAACAATGCAAGTTTTAAAAACCGTGCTATTGGTGTGGGTGTCATAGACAAAGAAGAGGCTATAAAAAATGGCTATGTTGGGCAAGTTCTTCGAGCTTGTGGAATAAAAGCCGATGTTAGAAAAGATGCTCCTTACTTAGTTTATAATGAACTAGATTTTAAAGTACCTACAAGGGTAGAGGGTGATGTCTATGCAAGAGCCTTAGTTCGCCGTGATGAGATGGATCAGAGTATCCACATACTCGAACAAGTTGTAGAGAAAATGCCTAAAGATGGCGTTCTTATGACAAAAATTCCAGGACATAGAAAGTTTAAACTCCCTAAAGATGACACTTGGGTAAAAGTAGAGTCAGCTCGTGGAGAGTTCGCTTACTACATGGCTGGAGATGGAAGTGAAAACATAAGACGGATGCAAGTCCGTGGTCCTTCACTTGTGCATGCTTACACACTTTTAGAAAAACTACTAGTAGGAGCAGAACTCAGTGATGTAGCATTAATAATGAACTCACTTGGAATTTGTCCTCCTGAGATTGAGAGATAATTATGATGAAATGGTCTATTGATTTAAAAGGAACTCTCTCTCCTCTTAAAATACTCAATGCCTTTTGGCAAAAACCAAATACTATCGCTTACCCTGCTGTAAAGAAAGAGACGGCTAAAGGGTATAGAGGTTTTCATACAAATGTTTTAAAAGATTGTATCGGTTGTGCAAACTGTCAAGATGTCTGTATGAACGATGCTATCGATATGATAAAAGTCGATAAAGAGTACAATGCTAAAAACTCATCTCAGTGTATACCTCGCATAGATTATGGACGATGCTGTTGGTGCTCACTTTGTACTGATGTCTGCCCACCTGATAGTCTTAAACTTGAAGATGACTATATGAATGTTACTAAAAATGTAAGTGACTTTTTATATATGCCAAAGGATAAATAATGAGAATGGTATTTTGGACTATTTTACTTTTTATGATGTGGATGATTTTAACTGCAAATGCTGAAGTGGCAAATATTTTCATCGGTGTTGGGATTAGTTTTAGTATTGCTCTTCTCTACACGAAGATGTTTACTCATTCAAAGATGGAGATGATAAACCCTTATTATCTTGGCGTTTACATCTTGATTTTAGTAAAAAATCTTATTATCTCAAATCTTCAAATTGCAAAGAGAATTTTGAGTCCAGATATGAAGATAAACCCTGCCATAGTAGAAGTAAAAACAGTGCTTACAAGTAACTGGAAAAAACTTTTACTTGCAAACTCCATCACTCTTACACCAGGGACTTTAACTCTAGATATAAAAGATGATATGCTCTATATTCACATCCTTGAGTGTAAAGACATAACAGAGAAGCAAAACATCACAAAAGAGTTTGAAGAGATAATCGCTAAGATTTAACTCTCTATCTTTTTCATAGCCATAATAGCTGCCATCACTATCGGGTAGTTTGTAGGAGCTGCTGTTAGCATCGGTTGTGTTGCTACTTGCATAGACATTGCATGGTAAATGCTATGTCCACTCTCTATCATAAGACCGATAATGTTTATCATCTCTCCTGTCTCGTTTCCTCCGATGATTTGACCACCTATAATCTGACCACCGTTTCTAGTTGCAACTAGTTTTACAAACTGTTTTTGTGCACCTGGAATAGTCGCAGGGTGACGGTTCATACCACTAAATGTTCCAACTACAATATCCATTCCAGCTTCGTTAGCTTCATCTTCAGTAACACCAGCAGAAGAGAACGCCATCTCACCAACCATAGTTGAAAAAATAGCTATAGTTCCACTAAAACCTTTTATGTACTTTAGTCCATAAAGAGAGCTTCCAGCCACACGACCCTCTGCTGCAGAAGTCGAAGCGAGCATAACCTTAGAAGGTACCTTTGTTATAAATGCTCGTCTAGCACTACAGTCACCCACTGCAAAAACATCATGGTTTTCAGTTCTCATATACTCATCTACCCAGATACCACCATAATGACCGAGTGAAACGCCAACTTTCTGTGCGAGTTCTGTGTTTGGTTTATATCCTGTTGCGAGTATAACAACTTCAGTATCTATAATCGTACCACTTTTAAGTTCAACTGCATTTACAATGTTGTCGTTATTTTTATCGATGATGGCGTTTACTCTATCATTTCCTATAAACTTCACTCCAGCATTTTGAAGTATAACTTCTGCTTCTTGTGCTATTTCAGAGTCAAAAGCACCTTTGAGTATATGCTCACTTCCACCAATTATAGTTACATTTTTACCTACAGATGCAAGTTCCATTGCCATTTCAACACCGATAAAACCAGTCCCTACTACTACTATGTCATTTTTAGTATCTATGTATGCTTTTGCCTTATCTATAAGCTCTTTATTTTTAGCGACAGTAAAAACACCATCAAGAGCAAGAGCATGACGAAGAGATTCATGTACAAAAGGTTTAGAGCCTGTAGCAAAAATGAGCTTGTCAAAATGGATAGCTTCATTACCAGTAAAAGCAATTTTACCAGTAAAATCTATATCTTTTACAGTACCTACGATAGCAGAGATACCCATCTTTATAGCCCCACCACAGGCAGATACATCTTTTTCACTTGTTCCTAGTGTCTCACCAAAGATGTAAGGAATAGCACAAGGAACTAACTGCTTTTCAAACTCACGAATAACTAGTATCTCTTTATCTGGAAAGTTCATCTTTGCAGTTACTGCACTTACACCACCAGCAGGTCCACCGCCAACTATTAAAACATCACAATTTACTTTTTCCATAACCACCCCTTATTTTTATTATTATACTCATAATTTATATAAATAATGCATAAATTTTAACATAGAGTGCTATAATTAGCACAGATAACATAAAGGCTAAAAGTATGAACGATTCTCTTGTTTTTTCTTCTATGATGATTGGGGCTTTAGTTATCATACTCCCTCTGCTTTTTCATTTAACAAAATATCTTGGTGCTAAGAGTGACAATGAGAGAAAGAATGAGCCTGTAGAAGGTGGAATTCGTGCTACTCACAAGGATGCTTTTGATGGATTTAATGTCAAATTTTTTCTAGTAGGTATCATTTTTCTTGTCTTTGATGTCGAGGTTCTTTTTATGTTTCCATGGGCACTTAATCTTCGTGACTTTGGCTTTTTCGCCCTCTCTGAAATGTTTGTCTTTTTAGGTTTACTCATAGGTGGACTCTTATATGTATATAAATCAGGAATTTTAAAATGGACCTAAGTAACACTCATCTTCTAGATGAAGCCGTAGTGACTACTAAGCTTGATGCAGTCATCACTTGGGGTCGGGAAGCCTCTCTATGGCCTTTTGTTTTTGGAACTGCTTGTTGTGCCATAGAGTTTATGGCAACTGCTGCTTCTCGTTATGACATCTCACGTTTTGGAGCAGAGGTACTTCGTTTTTCTCCTCGTCATGCTGACCTACTTATAGTCGCAGGAACAGTGAGTTATAAACAAGCTCCCATACTCAAACAGACTTGGGATCAGATGCCCGAACCTAAATGGTGCATCGCAGTCGGTGCATGTGCTTCTACTGGTGGTTTTTATGACAACTACACAACCCTTCAAGGCATAGATGAAATCATACCTGTAGATGTTTATGTAGCTGG
>Ga0256826_1001504_pt1 | contig 14464 bp, 10 predicted proteins | sample CV79metaG_FD_185975 | JGI IMG/M metagenome (GOLD analysis project Ga0256826, IMG submission 185975) | Hydrothermal vent microbial communities from East Pacific Rise, Pacific Ocean - CV79 | ecosystem: Environmental > Aquatic > Marine > Hydrothermal vents | place: Pacific Ocean: East Pacific Rise...
GATTTAAACTCACCTTTCATATAGTCTATATTGTCATACGTCCAGCCTTTAGGATGTGAACCATTTTTTATAGCTGCATTTTCAGCAGGCATTCCAAAACTGTCAAAACCGATAGGGTGCAGAACATTTTTACCTTGCTGACGATGAAATCTTGCAAAAGCATCACTTATAGAGTAGTTACGAACATGACCCATATGTAGGCGACCACTAGGGAAAGGAAACATACTTAATATATATTTTTTCTCTTTTGTAAAATCTTCATTAGGTTCAAAGCTATTATTTTCAGCCCAGTATTCTTGCCATTTTTTTTCTATATTTTTTGAGTTATATTCCACTTTTATTATTCCTATTTTATATTTTTAATATTCATCATGTGTTTTTGAACTTTCTATATATATAAGTCCAATTGAGAAGATATTTGCTATCAATGCACCAATAGATAACGCAACTGCCCACTCTAAGTTTCCAGCTACCTCTAAATAGATAAATGCTGGTATAAGATGTAAATCTGCTACTAAAGAGGATGCCAAAAGTTCAGCTGAAAGAAGATTTCTTACACCTATCTTTAAAAATGTAGAAACAAGGTTTAAACTTGCTGCTACAAAGAGTGAAACTGCACTATGTTCATACATAAAACCAGCAATAGATGTTAAACTCATCAATGCAAAAAATACATATACTACTTTACCCCAATCCATCGTTATTCCTTAGAGTTTATTTACTGTTTTTTATTTATTTAATTTGATGGATTATACAAGAACTATCTTTAAAACTTTATACTATTTCAACTGCAATATTTTGTAAACAAAAGATAGAAAGAGAAAAGCACCTATGCTTAAAAGTAAAACCCCTCCATAAAAAATCTCATTATTACCCAATAAAATTCCTACTGATGAAACAACTAAGCCTACACTAGAATAAAACCATTGTAAAGAGGCTAACCTTGTATCAACTAACTGATGTAACATAGGAACTACTTGCTCCTCTATGAGAGGGGAGTATATTTGAAACCATACAAGAAAAGGGATGATTTTATAGAGGTTTCCCATGATTAAAAAACTAAAAAAACCGATAAGAGTTATCCACATACTTACTTTTAGTAAGAGTTCATTATCACTAAAAAGATAGAAAATAAAAAGGATAAAAGAGAGTATAAAAGATAAAAATCCAACATAGATAGATTTAGCCCAAATATCGTGAACAACTTTTTTTCTTGAGATAAACATATTTTTAAGTTGATATAGATAAAGAATTATCGCTATAATAGTTAAAACATAAGCTATCTCCTCTAAAATTTTATGAGTTAATATACCTGCAAATATCATAATAACAACAGCACTACTCAAAGTTATAAAACTATGGGAAAATTTATTATCACTAATCCGTTTTGAGTAACCAAACATAGGGATAAGGATGATAGATATACCCATAATAAGTAAAGTTACAAAACCAACCACTAAGCTATATATGTGCATCGTTAAGAAACTATCTGGATTTATATCTATAAAACCATTAAAACCTGATGCCATTACTATACCTGTTCCTATCCCTATGAGTAAAAAAAAGTTACTCATCTTCATCGCTTTAGTAATACTTGTTTTTCTTCTCATGTTTTTAAGTGTAAGTAAAAACTCAAACGCATAGATACTCATAGCTATAAGAGCAGTTACTCCACCATAAAAGAGATACGTTATATCTATATAAAAACCTACTAACATCAAAGTCAGTGCTAGAAGTAAAAATAGCCATAGATATTTGAATATATTTTCATTAGAGTGTTTTGTTTCAACAACAATAGGACCTAATTGAGCCATAGCAGAAAAGATAGCTATCATCACAAACCCTATCATATAAAGATGTATCCAGCCTACAATGGTGAAACTATTTAAACTATCTGTTGGGTTAATAAAAAAAAGTGATACCATACTTATAAAATAGAAAAATGCCGAGAGTAAGAAGTATGGTTTCATCAGTTTTATGGATGGGGAGAAGTCAGGGGATATATTCATTTTTAAATGCCTTTAAATTATTTTTTATAACACTATTTTACTCTCTTTTATTCAAAAAATTACTAATCTTAGTTATAAACAAATTTAACGATACAATACCGAAAGACAATAAAAATTTATATAAAGAGGATAAAATTAACAATATGAAAAAAAGAACAAAAATTTTGGCAACTATCGGACCATCTTCGGATTCATTAGAGGTTATAGAAAAACTTATTCGTGCGGGTGTAAATGTTTTTCGTTTAAACTTTTCTCATGGTTCACATGATTCTCATTTAAAAGTTTTAAATCATATCCGACAAGCTGAAAAAAATAGTGGTTTATTAGTTGGTGTGTTACAAGATATTAGTGGACCAAAGATTCGTGTTGGAAAACTTGAAGAGCCATTTCATCTAAAAAAAGATGATACTATTGAGTTTGTTCAAGATGAAATCTTAGGAAAACAGTTAGACAAAAATAGTTATATTAGTTGTATAAATCAACCAACTATTTTAAAACAGTTAAAAAAAGATGAACATATCTACCTTTATGATGGAATGATTAGAACAACTGTTATATCTGTGAATGATGGAAGTGTTAAAGTTCGTGTAGAAAATGATGGTGTTTTATCATCTAAAAAAGGTGTTAATTTTCCAAATACACGATTAGGAATAGATGTTTTAACAACAAAAGATAGAACTGATATGCTTTGGGGTATCGAAAATGGAGTGGATTTTATGGCTATCTCTTTTGTTCAAGATGCTAATGATATGATAGAAGCTAGAAATATTTTAAATGCACATAATAATAAAACCCAGCTTTTTGCAAAGATAGAAAAATTTGATGCTGTTGAAAATATAGATGCTATTTTAGCTGTAAGTGATGGGATTATGGTTGCTCGTGGGGATTTGGGTATAGAAGTTCCTTATCATGAAGTTCCTGCACTTCAAAAGATGCTTATTAGTAAAGCAAATGAGGCATCTAAACCAGTGATTACTGCTACTCAGATGCTTCTTTCTATGACAACAAAAGAGAGTGCAACTCGTGCTGAGATAAGTGATATAGCAAATGCTGTTTTAGATGGAACAGATGCTGTAATGCTTTCAGAAGAGAGTGCGGTAGGTATAAATCCTATTTTAGCTGTGGAGACAATGGTTAAAACTATTCAAGGGGCAGAGAAGATATATCCATTTAATAAGCATAATATTTTTACGATTAGTGATGCAACTGATAGTATAAATTCATCCGCAGTTAAACTATGTGAAGATACAGATGCTTGGGGTATTTTAGCACTAACAGCATCTGGTTCATCTGTTAAAAAATTAGCTCGTTATCGACCTCGTAGAGATATTTATGCAGTAACTCATAGTGATAAAGTAGCTCGATTTTTAACAATATGTTGGGGGGTTGTTCCAGCTTTTATGGTTCAAAAAAACTCTTTAGGTCAGATGATGAGTGAAGTTATGAACCAAGGTTTAGAACGTAATGTTTTGAAACTTGATAAAAGTTATATATTAACAGCGGGTGACCCTGTTGGTGTTGCTGGGAGTACAAATATGATTCGTATCTTACGAGAGAGAGAGATGCTCTTTTTTAAATCTTTATAGTAAGTAAGAGGGTGCTTACCCTCTTACTCTCTCTAGTCTCTCACTCTCTTGCTCTTTATACAATTCTGCACACCCTTTAGATATTTCACGAATTTTAAGCATATAGTTTTGACGTTCTGTTTGACTAATCGCTTTTCTTGCATCGAGAATATTAAATGTATTTGATGCCATCATACAAAGGTCATATGCAGGAAGAGGAAGACCAGCTTTTAATGTTCTGAGTGCTTCATCACATTTGTTGTTAAACTCTGTAAAAAGCATCTCTACATCAGCTACTTCAAAGTTGTATTTTGAGAACTCTATTTCACTCTCTTTATGAATATCTCTATAATAAGTTTTTCCATATTTATTTTCATTCCAAACTATATCAAAAATATTATCTACACCTTGAAGATACATAGCTAAACGTTCTGTACCATAAGTTATCTCAACAGCAACAGGGTTACACTCTATCCCTCCAACCTGTTGAAAGTATGTAAATTGAGTTACTTCCATACCATTTAACCAAACTTCCCAACCAAGACCCCACGCTCCAAGAGTTGGTGATTCCCAGTTATCTTCCACAAAACGGATATCATGTTGAGAAACATCAAGACCTAAATACTCTAAAGATTTTAGGTAAAGCTCTTGAATATTATCTGGAGATGGTTTTATAAGTGCTTGAAACTGATAGTAAGAACCAAGTCTATTTGGATTTTCACCATAACGCCCATCAGTTGGACGACGTGATGGAGCTACATAAGCAGTAGCCCATGGAGTTGAGTCTAGTGAACGAAGAAATGTCGCTGGATGGAATGTTCCTGCACCTGCTGGAATATCGTAAGGTTGTACAATATTACACCCCTCTTTCATCCAAAATTCTTGTAATTTGAGTAACATCTCGCTAAAAGTTATCATATCTATCCTCTTTTAAAAAATTGTAAAATTATAACTAGGGGAGGCTTGTTTATTGATAAAGCTTCTTTTTAAGTTTTTTTTCATTATATTATCATATAATTTAATGAAGAGATAAATCTTAAATTAAAGAAAAGGTATTTTATGAGACTATTGTTAATTACATTTCTTATATTACTAGGGCTTATTGGTTGTAGTAATACTAAAGATAGTGTACGCGGAACAGTAATGCTAGGAAATATAGCAAATGCTACTGTTAAAATATATGAAGTTGATTCAAATGGATTAAAAAAACTTCTTTGGAGTGAGTTGAGCAGTGATGCAAAAAACTTAGAAGATATTGGGAAATTTGATTTACATCAATTTGAGTTGAAAGCAAATCAACTGTACCTTTATGAGGTTTCTAGTGGAGAGGATTGGGATTATAATGATGATGGTATAAAAGATGATTCTTTTACTCAAAATCAGGGTACTTTCCGTTCTATTATATATGGAAAAGATGTTACAACATTAGGAGATAAATTTACTGTTACTTATCTGTCTGAACTTCTTTATCAATCTGTTAAAGATAGCATAGGTGCTAATGATTTTAAATCAAAATATGAAGAGGAGAGTAAAAAGTTACTTTCATCAACAGTGCTTTTAGGTTTAAATCGAACAGAGATAGCAGAAAAAATAAATTCATATATTCCTTCTAAAAAGAATGTTGAATTAAATAGCTCAATAGAAATAGAGAGAAAATCTATAATAGACAATATTATGAACGGAAATATAGCTATTGTAGCTCAAAAACAGTTTAAATCCGCATCTCTTTTAGAGAATCGTATTGTAAATGTTGGTTCTATTGTTCCTATTGTTGTAGATATTAATGTTTCTTCCTCTTATGGTAGTTTACCTGTTACTTTTATACTTGTAAATGAAGATAATAGTTCAAGAAGAGAACTTGTAGGTTATACTCTTGACAAACTTTCTAAGAGTGTAATGAGATATCAACTAGAGACAATCATTCCAGTAGATGTAAATGCAGGTAAATATAGTATAGAAGTTATTGTTTCAGGAAAAGATGAGAGTAACTCTACACAACAAACAAATCTTTTTAATATTGATGAAAAGGGTAATGTCGATATTAGTGGACTAACATTAGATGATACACAATCAAATACTGATAGTAGTTCTGAAAATATTTTAGCAACAAAAAATTCTATTGAGATGTCCTATTCTGAAGAGGGTGTTCTTATAAATAGTACACTAAAAATTGAAAATAGATTTGCAGATAAAAATATTACTAATATCAAACTTAGTGGTTATCTTGATGTGTCAGATACCAAAATTTATGTTCCTTTAGAAGCTGTATCTTTTCAAAATCTTGATAATGATAGTGGCATTGATAACAGTGTTGTAAAAGCTATTGAATACAATAATGAAATAGATATACCATTAATAGAATCAAATACTATCCTAAATATTTCTACAAATATTTTTATAGATAGAGAGAATTTACTTATTCTTATAGAAAAACTCGGTCGTTCATTATTATTAGATAAAGAGGTAGTAACAAGTTCATATATTGTTTTAGAACTTAAAACTCAAGATGGAGAAGCTATTGATTCATATAAATATCCAGTAACATTTTTTATGAGTGATAATATGCTAGAAGCTCTTACAGATAATTTTGCACAACTTCAATCGGGTGAAATTACAGTTGAAGAGTTATTGAGTTCTCTTGAAAAAGTGAAAGGAGCACCAGCACGTCAATCATCTTCAAATTCAAATTCAAATATTTCATTTAATAAATCTTTTTCTAAATATAAGTATGGAAAAAGAGTAGGTGCTGGAATTTATGCAAAAGGAAAAGCATCTTTAGATAATGATGGTATTCATTCATCAACAACTGCTTTAGTTAAACTTAAAGTATTGAAGAAAAAACGTTATGAAATCTTTGATATAGCTTTTAGTGCTGATGTTGAACCAGCTTCATTTGAAGATACTGGTTATGATTTTGTTATAAAGAGTTTAGGTTATAATCTTTATACAAGAGGAAAATCACTCTCGGATATTACTGGTTTACAAACACCGACAATTCCAAATATTAATGCTATTAAAGATGCAGATCTTAGAAAAGCTATGATATTTGCACAAGCTAAAAAAGTATTAAAAAAAGTTGCTAATTCAACAACAATTTTTTATGAAAATTCTAAAGATTTTGGGAAAACTATATCGAGAAAGCAAACAATTATTGCTGGATTTATTCCTGTTGTTGTAGAAGTTGGTGCACAGGCAACAATAGGCTATGAGACAAAAATTCAATTACAAGGAATTACTAAACTTGAAGCTTCGTTTACTCCAAATGCAAGAGTAGGTGCATGGATAGATGGTGGTGTAGGTGCTGGTTTTAATTTTTTTGGTTTAGATGTTGATTATAGTGCTGGTGTAGGAGGTAAATTTTATTTAATTAGTGATGATTTTAAAAATAGTGTTATAGCTTCCCTAAATTTAGTTGAAAATGATACGAAAGAGTATGTAAAATATTTAGAGGGTAATCTTCATGAAAATATTACTAATTATTTCTATGGACCACATGGAAAATTTTATCTTTATGGAAAATGGTTTGGACCAAAATATAAAAGTCAATTTTGGAAGCCTTGGAAATGGGGTAAACATAAGAGAACTAAAACATTAGCAAGATGGGAAACAACTAGAAGTACAACAACTCTTTTAAATGAAAAACAAAATTTATTTACAATACAGTTAGTACCAGATTTAGGTATTAAATATCCTGATAGTCTCATACCATCTTTACCAGCTAAAAGTAAAAATATATTGTTTGCACATGGTTTAAGTGCTTCCAAAGGAACATGGAACATATATAGTAAATATGCAAAAAAAGCAGGATGGAGTGTATATAGAACAGACGTTGCTAAATTTGGTTCTATCGCAACACGAGCAGAGGAACTTGCTACATATATAAATAGTTTAAACTTAGAGGATAACTCACTTATCGCTGTTGGACATAGTATGGGTGGGTTAGATTTAAGATATATTGTAAGTTATGCTAATAAAACAGGTGAAGAACCTTTTAGCTCTGCAAGTAAGAAAATAACTAAAATTTATACTATTGCAACTCCACACGGAGGAAATCAGTTTGGTGGGATTGTAAATAGTGAAGATTATCCTGCACTTCAAGATTTAGGTTTAGAACATATGGCACAATTTAATAAAGATTATCCATATACGACTTTAAAAACTGAAGATAGAAAGATACCATTATTAGCTATCCGTTCAGTGTGTGATAGTCCATTTGCTTTTGGTTCAGATGGTGTTGTTTCCATTGCAAGACAAGCTCTTGATGGGGCTCCCTATAATTTTGTACCATTTATCAGTAAACATACTGAAGCAGTTTCTGATTTATGTTCTAAAAAAACTTTAGTTGAAACAGATAATACAGAGATTTTAGATGATATTCTTAAAAATGGTACTCTTGGTGATGGTTTTCAAAAAGGTGTGGGTAAAGCTAAAACAGCAGTATTTGTAACATCACATAGAGATATTGTTTTATATAAAGATACAAGTTGTAAAGGTGACATTGTTGGAAAGTTTAACAGTACTTATACTATTGATATTGATTGTTCAGAAAGTGATGAATGTGTAAACAATGAAGCAAGTTCTGTAATGCTTTATCCAAATATTAAGAAAAACACTGCTATTCGTGTATATGATCATCCAAAGAAAAAAACAAGTTCACGAAACTATACAACAATATATAGAGGTGTAACGGATTGGGATAAACCAGTATGTATTACAGGTTTTCAACATTCAACATCATCAAAAGAGAGAGGTTATGGTATAACAACATCATATCATAAATTGGACTTATCGAAAAAATTGAATAGTGAAGTTTCTCATATTAAAATTTGGAATACGAAGGATTAAAGTATGAAAAAAAAAATAACTTCTTTTATAGTTGTTATTTTAGGTTTACTCTTTGGAGTATTATGGATAGATAAAAATAATACAACTGCCAAAAAATTACCTATAACTAAAGACACACAAGTGTCTTTAGAATATAACTTTCCATTAAATATAATCTCAACATATCGTTTAAAATTTCAACAATCATCAACTCTTCTTCTTGATAAGAGAGTTCCCCTTACACAGAACTTTTACTTAAATGCACTTTTACATATTAAAGCTATCGAGAAAGAGAAAGGGCTTATATGGGTATTGATGCAATTTTCCCAGTTAGATTTAACTAAATCTTCTCTTAGTGATATTGCAAAAATAGAGTTAAAAAAACTTTATAAAAAACCTTTTTTAGTTCATTTTACAGATGATGGTGAAATTTTAGATATACGATTTGAAGGATTAAGTGAAAATTATATCTCTTTAAAACAGACTATCTATCTTTTAGAGATAATAAATCAATCTTATGCTTACTATGAAACAGTAGAAACAGATACAAATGGGGATTATAAAGCTATCTATACAAAAGATGATAGGAACATTTCTAAAAAGATAGATTTCTATTATCCTGATGCAAACTTACAAAATTTTATTGTTTTAGATAATAGTTTTAAAGCTGTAATATCAAAAAAATCGGTATGGTTACAATCCTTAAATGTTTCTCAAAAACTTAAAAATAAAAAAGGTGAATTTGAAAATAACAATCAGATAGAGCTTTTTAAGATAGAAACAAATATCGATAAAAGTTTAGAGATCTTTTCATCTAAAAAATCGGTGAAAGAGTTGTTATCAAAATTTGATAAGGTGATGAAAACAGAGCCTAATGTTTGGAATGAGATAAAAGATATAGAAGATAAAAAAACTATACAAACTCTTAATCTTAGTATAGAAAAAATAATGAACTTGATTATTAATAAGCCAAAAGATTCAAATAACTTTCTACTTCTTTCAAAATATCTCAAAGCAAACCCAAAAGATGTTTTTGAATTAGTTGATAGGTTTAATGAGTATGATGATTATATTCAGATGCAGATTATTGGTATAATGGAGTTTATATCAACAAAAGAGGCAGAGGAAGCACTTAGTCAATTAGCCATAGATGATGATATTACTCAAGATAATAGAGTGAGAGCTATTGTATCGATAGGTTCTTTAAAAACTCCATCTGCTACAAGTGTTGAAACAATAACATCAATTATAGATAATAATTATAATGAAGAGAGTGCAAATACAGCTTCATTAGCATTAGGGACACTAAGTGATAAGATAGATGATGCTGAAATTTCTCATAAAGTTAAAGATTTATTTGATGATGCTAGCTCTCCTGCACAAAAAAGAGTGATGCTTTATTCTATTCAAAATGCAGGTATTGATAACTTTATAAGTGAAGTAAAAAGTGAACTTAAATCAACTACAAAACGGAATAGAGTTCTTGCGCTTAATACTCTTAATATGATGAGTGATAAAAAAGAGTTAGAAGCTATTTTAAAAGAACAGAAAAGTTTAGAAACAGATAAAAGTGTTCTAAAAGTAATTGATAAATTACTTGGCGAGGAGTAACAATGATACAAAAATTTCTAGTAACACTTCCTGTATATCTTTTTTTAGGATGTGATATCTCTAATACTGTTGATAAAAAAAAGCAGAGTTCAGAGGTTGATGTGATTGCTAAATCATCCACTGTTAAATCTTCTATACCGATGTTAGCTATCTTAGTAAACTATGATAATGTAGAGATAGCGTCTAGTGAAACTCTTTGGAATAAAAAACTTTTTGGAAAAGAGGAGAGCCAATTAAATCATTATTATAGAGAGGTAAGTAGTAATAGTTTTGAATTTACTCAAGTAGAAGAGAGTAGTCAGATAGCTAACAATGGAATAATCTCTATACATCTTAATAAAAATCATCCAAATAAGGATGTTGACAGTGCTAGCTTTGAATCAAACGTTTATCCAGATTTTAAAACCTCTTTAGAGATAGCAGATAAATATATCGATTTTTCAAATTATGATACAGATGCAGATGGATATATCACTCCTCATGAACTAATTATTACATTTATTATGGCAGGGTATGAAGATGCTTATGAGGGAAGACATGTAACAAATGGTATTTGGGGGCATCAGAGCTGTTTATCTTCTAGCGAAGGAGAGCTTATTTTAGATTCGGTTTCTTTACTTTCTTGTAATCATAAAGGTAATTTTGCTGTTTTTGGAGAAAAACATAATAGAAGTAATCCACATGATGCAACTATTGGTATTATAGCTCATGAATTAGGACATTCAACTTTTAATCTACCAGATTTATACAATAGTTATAATCCTAATGAGGGTGGAATAGGTTATTTTGGACTTATGGGTTCTGGTACTTGGGCTACGAAAAAAAGTAGTGAATATGCAGGAAATACTCCATCGCATTTTACTGCTTGGAGTAAGGTTTATAATAACTGGATAGAACCTGTTGTTATAAAAAACACTCAATTTACACTATATGCAACATCTTCATTAGAATATAATATTTTAAAAATACCGATAGACAGTAAAAGTTACTATCTTTTAGAAAATAGAGATAATAGTGGATATGACCGTTCCTTATACTCTTTAGATGGAAACTTTAATGGTGGAATTGCTATTTGGAAAATAGATGAAACAAAACTTACAAAGATTCATATAGATGAAAATAGTGTAAATGTAGATACTCAAAACAAGGGAGTAGATTTAGTTGAGGCAGTAGATGGAGCGATAGATAAGTATGGTGATGGAGGAAATGAAAATGCACTCTATTATGAGACAAACAAAAACTATTTTTCCACACTAGTTACAAATATTTCACAAAGAGGTTCATCGATGACCTTAAATATAAAATAGGGAGTTTTTATGAAAATTTTATTATTATCTTTAGCTGTATCATCTTATCTTTTTTCTGCTCCAGCATTTCAAAAAATGAGAGAGTTTAAAAATGCTGATGGAGAGCTATTTAAAGCTAAAGCACAAGGAAATCAATATCTAAACTGGATAGAAACAGAAGATGGCGAAATTTTGAAATATAATACACAAACTCAAAATTTTGAGTATGCTAAAATTGAGAATAAAAGTTTAAAAGCATCGGGTGCAAGATATGAAAAAAGTAATTCAAAAAGGTTGAGGTCTTTAGCTCATATACCAAAGCTTAAAAACAGAGAGATTTATGAACTTTGGCAAATAAGAAGGGAAGAGGCTCTTAAAAGAAAGAGAGGATTTTAAGTGATAGAGTTAGAAAATTATCTAACATCATCACTTTCACTCATCTCTTGAGTGTATTCAACTATTTTATCTCTTCCTGTTGTTTTAGCTACATAAAGAGCTGTATCAGCAAACTTAATACATTTCCAAATAGTATCTCCATCGGTAGGAAATTTAGCCATACCTATACTCATTGTTTTTTGCATAGTTTCACCATTACCTACATCAAATACTAACTCTCCAAATCCTTGATGTATCTTTTTAGCAACTTCTAATGCACCTTCATCAGTTGCATTATGAAGTAAGATAACAAACTCTTCTCCACCATATCTAATACCTAAATCAGACTCTCTAATAGATTCATTTAATAATATACCTATCTGAACAATAACTTGGTCACCAATGTCATGCCCATATGTATCATTTACTTTTTTGAAAAAATCAACATCAAGCATCATCACATGATATGTATCTTCTGTTCTTTTACTTTGGTTCATTATCTGTTCAATAAACTCTTCTAAAAATCTTCTATTATAGAGACCTGTCATAGCATCTTTAAGAGAGGTGTCACGTAGTTGTTCCATAAGAAGATTACTCTCAATAACAGGTTTTGCAGCTTCAAGGTAGTGTTTGATACTTGCTGTTTGTGATTGAATCTCTAAAATCTCTTCATCTAATCTTGCTGTAATAGATAAAATAAGAGAGTGGTCTTTATTTATTGTAAATGGTAAACAGATATATTTAGCTGTTCCAGCTTCACAACCTTCACAAAGATTATTAAACTCAGATGAGATTACATCTGTTTTTGTTCTATTAGCTCTACATAGATTTATATCGTTATCTACTGAACCTAAACAGATAGAGTTTCTATCTGTATTATGAATAAGAGTCCTTTTGTATGTTACATTATTTAATTCATACAATGCAAAATGTTTTAGTTTATATTTGGAGAGTAGAATATTTACTATTCTTGAATAAACCAGTTGTTTTGATGAGTCAAGTTCTATTGTTTTTTTAAACTTGTAAATCTCTGAAAGTTCGCTAATAATAACTTTAGCTTCAAATAAAGGGTCTTCATGATGTACAAAATCTTGATGAATAAATGTTCCTAAGTCAGTTTTTATATCTATAAAATTCTCTTGTATCTTTTTGAAAAGTGAGTTCATCTGAATGATTATCTCTTTTGCTTCACCTTGAATATCTGTTTCAAAGCTATGAGTAAAATCACCTCTATATGCTTTCTTAATCCCTTTTTGTAAGTTTGCAAAAAGTGTTGTATAAGGGGTAACATAGTAGTTCATTAAGAGAAGAACAATAATAATAAAAAGTATATTAATCATAGCAATTTTAAAAATTGTAATAGCACCTTCTGTTCTCATATTTGTAATATCAAACTCCATACTAATAGCACCGAGTGTAGCACCTCTTTTAACATTATGACAACTTAAACAGTTTGGGGTATCGAGTTCAGTTGCTTTAAATGGAATAGTTACTCTAAGAATAATTTTATCTGTTTTTTCTGTGATAACTTTAACCATATTACCACTCTCTAAAACTTGTTTATCGATAGCATCTCGAATAGTTTCATTGTTAAAACCTACTCCATATTGGTCTACTACATTTTGAGAGCGAGTGAGCCAAAGAGATTTAATCTCATCTTGTTTAGAGATTTTATTTAAAAAATATTCTCGTTTATCCATTATGCCATTAACCATATGCGCTGTTAATCCATCTTTAACAATATCAGCAGTCATTTTTGATTTTTCTACGGCACTATTTATACTATAATCTCTAAAATTTAGAGAGACATTGATAATCGTTGCCATACCAAGGGAGAGTAACATTATAGTTACTATAAGAAGAAGTCTAGATTTTTGTTGCATTGGAACTCACTTTAAAAAATTAGTTACTGATAATATCTAATAACTAATTAATTTAAAGTGAAAAAAAGAGGTCTATTATTTTTCTATTTAACTTTCAATGATTTTTTTTGCTATATCTATCATTAAAAAATTATTAAACTTTGCTATAATTCATAAAAAAGGATATAAAATAATATGATAAAAGAGTTAGCACAAGAGTTAGTAAATCTTATTTTTGATTGGGGATATTTAGGTATCTTTATTATGATGGCAATAGAAAGCTCTTTTATACCATTTCCTAGTGAGATAGTTCTTATACCTGCTGGGTATTTGGCATCTCAAGGGGAGATGAGTTTAGTGATGATTTTTATTGCCTCATTGAGTGGTTCACTTGTTGGTGCATTTATAAACTACTATTTAGCAGTTGTTTTAGGATTAAAAATATTACAACGTTATGGAAAATATTTTTTTATATCTGAAACTACATTAAAAAAGATGCAAAATTATTTTCAAAAACATGGGGCTATCTCTACCTTTATAGGAAGACTTATCCCTGGAATTCGTCAGCTTATCTCTGTTCCAGCTGGTCTTTCCCGTATGGATATTAAACTCTTTGCAATATATACTGCTCTTGGTGCAGGGATTTGGAATAGTATACTTATAGCTCTTGGTTATTTTATAGGAGAAAATCAGATGCTTATAGATAGCTATCTCAAACAGATAACTATATCATTATTATTTATATTGCTTTTATTAGCTTCGTGGTATATTTACTTTCAACGAAAAAAGTCTAAGAAGGTTTTATAATGGATAAAATGAACTATATGTTTGAAGAGGGTTTTTTAGGTACTCGTTCGCCATTTTTTATGGATTTTGTGACTATAATAGTGGCGTTATTACCTTTTTTAGTGGCTGGAGCTATCTATTTAGCA
>Ga0256826_1001505_pt1 | contig 14460 bp, 8 predicted proteins | sample CV79metaG_FD_185975 | JGI IMG/M metagenome (GOLD analysis project Ga0256826, IMG submission 185975) | Hydrothermal vent microbial communities from East Pacific Rise, Pacific Ocean - CV79 | ecosystem: Environmental > Aquatic > Marine > Hydrothermal vents | place: Pacific Ocean: East Pacific Rise...
GTTCACTTTTAGCCTCTGTCGAAAATGTTTTTAAGTCAAACCCATACTTTTCACAGTTTACTTTACAGACTGCTTCAGCTATCTGAAGTATCTCATCTTGGCGTTCACAAAGAGGTGGAATGTGAAGAGGTATAGTATTTAAGCGATAGTATAAATCTTCTCTAAATTCGCTATTTCTTATTTTTTCAGTTAAGTTGGCATTTGTAGCTGAAACTACACGAATATCTATCTTAGTTACTTTAGAAGAGCCAAGACGACGAACCTCTTTTTCTTGAAGAGCACGCAGGAGTTTTGCTTGAACACCATATGGCATCTCACCTATCTCATCTAAAAAAAGTGTACCACCATTTGCAAGTTCAAACTGTCCAGCCTTAGCTTCACTCGCATCCGTAAAAGCACCTTTTTCAAATCCAAAGAGTTCACTTTCTATGAGGTTCTCAGGAATTGCTGCCATATTTATAGCTACAAATGGCTTTTTAGCCCGAGGAGAGTTTTTGTGAATGTAAGAAGCAAAAACCTCTTTACCTACACCACTTTGGCCTAAAAGTAAAATACTTGCATCAGTCTTACATGCCTTATCTGCAATGTTTAAAACCTTGCTTAGTGCTTCAGATTTACCTAGAAATCCACTTGTGCTTTTTTTAGCTTTTGTCTTAGGCACAGATTTTTGAACTTCTTGTATTTTGCTCTCACGTTTAATGGCACCTATAAGATCATCAACATCGAAAGGTTTTAGTAAAAAGTCTTTAACACCAAGTTGAATAGACTCAATAGCACTCCCTAAAGTGGCGTTTCCCGTCATGATAATAACTTCATAACGACCATCTAAAGTTTTGACAAACTCGATACCGTCCATTCCAGGCATATTAATATCTGTTATGACTAAGTTGAAACTATCATCTAGCCCTTTAAGTGCATCTTTTGCATTTTTAAAGGTTTTGATTTGGAACTCTTTATAGTCGCTCATAGCGATTTCAAGAGATTTTCTCATATTAATATCATCTTCTACTATCGCTATTTTCACAAATATTCCTATATTGAGCCTATTTTAAAGGTGAAATTTTAACAAAATTATCATTAAAATCGACTTTGAAGCATCTTGTTTTGAGAGTTAATACAGTAGTTGAACTATGTTGATAATTTATCGTCTTGTCAGAGTGTCTAACATCTAAACCAAGTTTGTGTATGTAGTTTATAAACTCTTCATTATTTGTAGCAAGAATTTTTTTAATATTTTTATCATTACGAGTTTCAAAAATGATTGGATTATATACATCACCATCACATTTTTGCATCGCTTTTGATATCTCTAAAGTTTCATTGTATAGGATTGCATCTTTAACCAAATAACGATAGGAGATAAGATATTCACTTGCATTTAGAGCAAGTGAAAAGAAAAAAAGGAGTAGGCTTACTTGAACTGTGCGTGAGATATTACTATTTCCATCTCTACTTCACATAGCCCTTCTTTAAAAGTAGTCTCTACGATGTTAGCATTACGAACCATTGCTTGAACAGAAGTTCTAACAGTTGAACGTTTAACCATCATATTTTTGATGAGATCTTGACCATCAATACGAACACCTTTAACTTTTTCAGCTATAAGTCTATAAGCATCAGCAACTGCTGCACGTTTTGCAAGAGCATATGCTTGTGCTGGAGAAGCTGTATTCATCGGTGCAACACCTTGCCCAACAACACTGATAAGAAGGTTACTGTTTTTTTCTAAAACATCCTCTTTAGACATTACATTGTGTATAGCTGGAGTTTGCTCTTTAGCCATAGTTTTAGTTTGTTCATCAGAACAGCTTGGGCAACTTACATTGATAGTAGAGTTTGTAGGAGCAGTAACAGTTTGTGCTTCTGGAGCTACAGTTTCTGTTTGCATAGCTTCTGTATTAGCTGTTAATGAAGATAGTGCACCTAGAAGTGCTACTAATACTAATGAGTATTTCATCGAATATCCTTTTATATAATGCTTTTATTTAAGCAAGTACTATTCCAAGATTAATGTATCTTGAGTTTCCTCGGTTTCATCTTCCTCTTTCTCTTCTTTAGGACAACGTGAAATAGAGGCTACATCATCACCTTTAACGATATAAACGCCAGAAGTGTTACGGCTAGACTTAGAGATAGTTTGCATATCTACACGAATCATTTTACCACTTTTAGTCAGTGCCATCATATCCATTTCACCATCGACCATAAGACAACCGATAATATTTTTACCAGTTTTAGCAGTCATTTTCATAGCTATAACACCAGAACCACCACGGTTAGTAAGTCTATACTCTCCAGCATCAGTACGTTTACCAATACCTTTTTCCGCTATCATAAGAATCTCTTGCTCATCATTTGCAATGATGTTAGCATCGACTACTTTATCACTTTCATGTTTAAATTTAATACCACGAACACCGCGAGTATTTCTACCCTGCTCACGTGTTTTTTCAATTTCAAACTTAATACACTGCGCAAATTTTGTAACTATAAATAGGTACTTAATATCTTGGTTAGCAATTTTTGCTGTAATAAGTGCATCATCATCATCAAGTGCAATAGCTTTAACACCATTACTTCTAATGTTTGAAAATTCACTTAAGTTTGTACGTTTTACAACACCATTTTGAGTGAAGAAAACAAGACCTTTATCTTCACTAAAGTCAGTAGTAGGGATGATAGAACGGATCTTTTCATCTGCTACAAGATTTATGAGGTTAACAACAGCCTTGCCTTTAGCGATGCGACTTCCTTCTGGAATACGATAGACTTTTAACCAGTGAAGTTGACCACGGTCAGTTACAAAAAGAAGTGTATCATGTGTGTTACAAGTAAAGAAATTTTCTATAAAGTCATCATCGTAAGTAGTAACAGCAGTTTTACCCTTACCTCCACGTTTTTGTTTCTCATATGATGCAAGAGGAACACGTTTAATATAACCACGGTGAGTAATAGTAACTACCATTGGCTCATTTGGAATAAGATCTTCAATATCAATGTCATCATAATCATCTTCGATATCAGTACGGCGTTTATCTGTATAAATCGCAGCTACTTCATCAAACTCTTCTTGGATAATTCCTTTAAGAACCTCCTCACTTTTAAGAATTGACTCTAAATACTCAATAAGAGTCATAAGTTCAGCTAATTCAGCTAAAATTTTCTCAATTTCTAAACCAGTTAAACGACCAAGTCTCATAGCAACGATACTAGCTGCTTGAATATCACTAAAGTCATACTCAGTAACTAAGTTATTTCTAGCCTCTTCTTCATTTGATGAGGCACGAATAGTTTTAATAACTTTTTCGATGATATCAATAGCTTTTTTGAGACCTTCTAATATGTGAGCACGTGCTTTTGCTTTTTCAAGATCAAAAATCGTACGACGAATGATTACTGTTTTACGGTGATTGATAAAGTGTTTTAAAATATCTATAATTCCAAAGATTCTAGGCTCTTGGTTGAGTATAGATAGCATGATAATACCAAAAGTAGTCTGCATACTTGTCTGTTTGAAAAGGTTGTTAAGAACAATCTCACTCATAGCATCGCGTTTAAGCTCGATAACTACGCGCATTCCATCACGGTCAGACTCATCACGAATAAGTGAAACGCCATCTATCATCTTGTCTTTTACAAGATTTGCAATATTTTCAATAAGACGAGACTTGTTCACTTGGTATGGAAGTTCATCTATTACTATGATTTCTTTTTTCTGTTGCTGTTCTATATGTGTTTTTGCACGAACCTTAATACGACCACGACCAGTCTCATAAGCTTCAGTTATTCCCTTTTTACCAAAGATGATTCCACCTGTTGGAAAATCTGGTGCTTTGATATGTTCCATGATTTCTGGAAGTGAAATGTTAGGGTTTGCTAAAAGTGCTTTCAGCCCATCCATGATTTCAGTAGGATTATGAGGAGGAATGTTGGTTGCCATACCAACTGCGATACCTGAAGAACCATTTATAAGTAAGTTTGGAACACGAGTAGGCATTACATCTGGCTCTTTAGTTGTACCGTCGTAGTTTTCTATCATGTTTACAGTGTTTTTCTCTAAGTCTTTAAGAAGTTCACCTGCATACTTAGTCATACGTGCTTCTGTATATCTCATAGCTGCTGCCGAGTCGCCATCGACAGAACCGAAGTTTCCTTGTCCATCAACTAATTCCATACGCATTGAGAAGTCTTGAGCCATACGTACTAGTGCATCATAAACTGCTGTATCCCCATGTGGGTGGTACTGACCAATAACATCACCAACTATACGTGCTGATTTCTTGTACTTAGCACCATGTGAAAGGTTAAGTTTATCCATCGCATATAGTATACGTCTATGAACTGGTTTAAGTCCATCTCTAACATCTGGAAGTGCACGTCCTACGATAACACTCATTGAGTAGTCAAGGTAAGAGTTCTGAAGTGTTGTTTCTATATTAATTGTTTGTATATCGTCGTTGTTTAGCAAGTCGCTCATTTAAACACCTATTATTTAAAAATAAAATCTATACATAATAGCTAAAATTGTATTAAGAAAATATTTAATGATGATTAATTTTATGGCAAAGAGAGTAAATTGTGAAGTTTTAGCTTCTGCAATATAGGTGATTAAAAATTAGGCAAGATAATAAAAAATAATATCACATTCTGTGTCATACTCCGCTTTGAAAATATAAACAAAAGGATTCACATGAAGAAATGGTTAGTAGCATTATTACTTGCTTTACCAACTTTAGCATTAGCTGAAGATACATTAGACACTGGGGATACAGCATGGATGATGATATCTACTGCTTTAGTATTACTTATGACACCGGCAGGTCTTGCACTATTTTATGGTGGTATGACTCGTTCTAAAAATGTTTTAAATACATATGCAATGGTACTAGGTGCATTTGTTGTTGCATTTATCGCCTGGATAGCCGCAGGTTACTCAATGGCATTTGGTGATGGTGGTTCACTACAGAGCTTTATTGGTGGTTTTGGAAATGTTTTCTTAAATCAAACAAGCTGGACAGACTTAAGTGGTACTTACCCTGAGTATGTATTTGTAGTTTTCCAAGGTACATTTGCTGCTATTACTGTTGCAATTGCTTCAGGTGCAGTTATTGAACGTATTAAGTTCTCTACATGGTTAGTATTTGTAGCTATCTGGACAATCTTTGTTTATGCTCCAATTACACACATGGTATGGGGTGGAGACGGTGCATTACTATTTGATGCAGGTGCTTTAGACTTTGCTGGTGGTACTGTTGTACATATGAATGGTGGTTTAGCTGGTTTAGTATTAGCTATATTAGTTGGTAAACGTGCTGGTTATAACAAAGTAGCAATGAAACCTATGTCTGTAATGCTTACAGCTCTTGGTGCTGCTTTACTATGGTTTGGTTGGTATGGATTTAACGGTGGATCTGCATTTGGTGCAAATGAAATCGCTGGTCTTGCTTACTTAACTACTACTTTAGCTACTTCTGTTGCTGCCCTTACTTGGATCCTTATAGAGTGGTTCGTTTTCAAAAAACCTACACTTCTTGGTGCTGCATCGGGTGTTGTTGCAGGTTTAGTTGCTATTACTCCAGCTGCTGGTTTCGTTGATGTTGGTGGTGCTATGGTTATTGGTGCTGTTGGTTCTATTATTGCTTTCTTTGGTGTTGCTACACTTAAAAAGAAACTTGGTTACGATGATTCTTTAGATGCTTTTGGTATTCACTTCCTAGCTGGTCTATGGGGTGCTCTTGCAACTGCAATCTTCGCACTTAAAGATAATGACTTACTATGGGACGGACCACTTAAAGAGTCTGGAGATAGAATGGGTCAATTTATGGTTCAAGTTGAATCAGTAGTAGTAGTTGGTCTATTTACTCTTATAGGTACTGTTATAGTTTACTATATCGCTTCTGCACTTACTGGTGGTGGTAGAGTTGATGAAGAGACTGAACAAGTTGGACTTGATGAAGCTGTTCACGGTGAGAAAAGTTTAAACATCTAAGTTTAAGTCAATTGATTATAACTACAAAAGTAGTTATAATTTCAATAATATAAATATTTACGGAGTAGATAATGAAAAGAATAGAAGCAATAATTAAACCCTTCAAACTTGAAGATGTAAAAGATGCACTAGCAGAGATCGGTATTACTGGTATGACTGTAAGTGAAGTAAAAGGTTACGGTAGTCAAAAAGGTCACTCTGAGCTTTACCGTGGTGCTGAGTATGTTGTAGATTTTTTACCAAAAATCAAAATGGAAATGGTAGTTTCTGGCGATATGGTAGAAAAAACAACTAGTACTATTGTTGAAGCTGCACGTACTGGTAAAATCGGTGATGGAAAAATATTCGTTAGTGATATTGAAAAAATCATCCGTATTAGAACTGGTGAAGAAGATAGCGAAGCTATATAGTTTCGATCCTCTACACGAACACATACACTTTGTATGTGTTCATACTTAAAAACCTCTCATTTAATTTTTCCCATATATTTATTTAGCTAAACTCTTTTTTATTGACATATAAAAGGTAACAAACATGTTAGAAGCTGATTTTAAATACATCATTGACACTTTCTTCGCACTATTTTCTATGGTGCTCATAATCTTTATGGTTCCAGGTTTTGCGATGCTAGAAGCAGGACTTGTCCGTACAAAAAATGTAACGAGTGTACTCACTATAAATGTAATGATCTATGCTGTTGCTTCAATGGCATTTTTACTTATAGGGTATTCTCTTGCATTTGGTTCATGGGACAATGATAGTATGAGTAAATGGGCTGCATTTATGTTTCAGATGGCGTTTGTTGGAAAAACTATAAATATTATGAGTGGTGGTGTAAGTGAACGTGTTCGTATTATTCCTCTTGCTATTTTTGCTGTTGTTATGGGTGGATTTATCTATCCAACTGTAGTAAATGTTAGTTGGGGTGCAGATATGCTCTCTGGCACTATCTTAGATATAAATATGTATGACTTAGCAGGTTCTACTGTTATTCACTCAACTGGTGGATGGGCACTTTTAGCTGCTATTCTCATAATGGGTTCACGTAAAGGTCGTTATGTGAATGGAAAGATTAGAGTTATTCCCGCTTCAAATATTCCCCTTGTTGTACTTGGTGCCTTTCTTTTATGGATAGGCTGGTTTGGATTTAATGGTGGAAGTGTTGGAAGTATCTCTAGTATTGAGAATGCTGATGCAGTTGCTAAGACTATTATGAATACAAATACTGCTGGTCTAGCAGGTGCCCTTATAGCTGGTTTTATAATGTACATAAGATATAAACTCTTTGATATCACTATGATCTTAAATGGTGCACTTGGTGGTTTAGTAGCTGTAACTGCAGGGCCAGACCTTTATGATGTTTATACTCCAATTTTAATAGGTGTAGTTGGTGGTGCATTAGTCGTGTTTGCTGTTCCTCTTTTTGATAAACTTAAACTTGATGATCCAGTTGGAGCACTTTCTGTTCACCTTGTTAATGGTATATGGGGAACATTAGCAGTTGGGATTTTTGTAGCTGATGTATCGTTTATGGATCAGTTAAAGGGTGTTATTGTTGTTGCCGTTTTTGCTTTTGTAAGCTCATTTATTGTCCTTTTTATTATCAACAAAATTTCAACTTTCCGTGCAGAAGATGATGCACAAGTTGAAGGTATGGATGTAAATGAGTGTGGAGTAGAGGCATATCCAGAATTTAAAAGAGCTATATAGATAGCTCTTAAATAGTAGGAGTATTTTTTAACTCTTTTAAGTACTCTTCTAGTTCGCTAATAAGGCGCTTTTTAAAACGTGTTGGACTTATAACTTCTATGTGAGGTAACCATGATTTTATGAGATTATCTACATCTTCATCAGTGCTTACACTAAAAGTCACTATGATACTTCCATCGCTATTTTCTTTGAGAATCTCTTGTGAAGTGAGATGCTTTTTAAGTTTGAAGTAGTGTGCTATCTCTTTTTTGACCTTAACTTTTACACTAAAACTATTTCCATCCTCAAACCAAGCAGTATGAACATTTTCTAAGATGGCATTTATATCTACATACTCAGTACTAAATACTTTTGTAGATGCACGAAATTCTTGTACATGTGAGACTAGGTAGGTTTTTATTTTTTTGTCTGCCATATCTTTTGCTAAAAGATACCAAATTCCATCAAATGCCACGATTTTATAAGGCTGAACAACTGAAGTTATCTCGTTACTGGTGACCTTTGAAAGGTTCCTTTTTGTAATAGCATCTTCGATTTTATTTATTATGTCGGAATCCATATTTATTTTTTGAAATGACTCAGCTTTTATATTGTAAGGATTAAAATAGAGAGGATTCGTTAGTTTCGCTCGAATGGAGTGAAGTTTTTTATTTGTACTCTCATCAATATTATGAAGGGCACTAAGTGCTAGTTCTGTAATAAGAAGTTCCTTAGTACTAAGGTCCGGTCTCACTAAATCATACCCCTCTTCTAGGTGCACAATTCCTTTTCGAAGTTCTAAAGGAAAAAAACTTAAACGCTTAATATCTCTATAGACTGTGCGCTTATCTACATTGAAAATCTCTGTAAACTCATGCACACTTACTGCTTTGTCTCGTATAAGTGTTTCCATCATAAGCATGAGTCTTGCAAAGTAAATATCGTGGTCTTCTGCCATTTATTTATCCTATTGTGTATTACTGTTATAAGTAACTATCTATGAATTAGAATGTAATATTAGCAAAATTTATAAAGTTTTACTACTTTTTCTAGTGATTTAGAGTTATATTGTAGTGAAATATTAACTTATTTTATATTAAAAAAAGTTAATTAATAGTAATATATATCATTATATTTTATAAACAAGGTTGAAAATTATGCAGAAAACATTTAGACTTTTTATTAGTTCAACATTTAACGATTTTAGACGCGAAAGAGAAATTCTTCAAACGAAAGTATTTCCTATAATTAAGGAGTATGCTTCTCTCAATAATTATATATTTCAACCCATAGATCTTCGTTGGGGTTTAAGTAATGAAGCACAACTTAATCAAAAAACATTAGAGCTTTGTTTGGATGAAGTCCGTTCATGTAAAAGATATATGCATCCTAACTTCTTAGTTATGATAGGTGATAGATATGGTTGGGTCTCTTTACCTTATGCGATAAACTCAGAAGAATTTGAGGAGTTGTTGACTTTTATGAGTAAAGAGGAAAGTAGTCTACTTCTGGAGTGGTATAAAAAAGATTTAAACCAACTCTCAAAAATAGGTTTCGCTTCATATGTAATAAAAGAGAGAACAGGAGTGTACGAAGATTTCGATACTTGGAGTGAAATAGAGACAGAACTCAGAAAAATCCTTCAAGCAGCAGTTGTTAGTTCAGATATAGATGAAGAGAAACAAAGAAAGTATTTTTTATCTGCTACAGAAGCAGAAGTTGAAGAAGGCATTATCCCATATATAAAACCTACAACTTTTCAAGAAAGAGAGTTACTGAATAAGAATAAAAATTTAATAAGAAAAGATTCTCAACATATATTTGGTTTTTTTAGGAATATTGATAAAGCAACTAGAATTGAAGATAAGTTTATTGTTAATACAGAAAAAGAGATGACAGAAAAAGTAGAGTGTGATTATCATCAAGCACAAGAATTTAAAAAGAGAGTAAGTAAGGTTTTGAATAACACTCTTGAAGTAGATACAAAACAGACAACTAAAGAGTTATTAGATGAAGATTATTTAGAAATAAAGAATCCTAAACTGGATGATGAAACTTTAGAGGATTTTCTTTTAAGAGTTAAAGATGAAGATATATTTGAATATCGCCTTACACTGTTTCTAAAAAAACAGTTTGATGAACAAAAAGCTTTAGATGAGGAAAATAATCATACGATCCTTGAATTAGAACTTTCAGCTCAAAGAAATTTTGCAGAAAATAAGCGAAAAAACTTTTTGGGACAAGAAAAGTTAAAAAATATAATATCTTCATATATTAATGATGATAGTACCCAATCACTAGTACTTTATGGAGAGTCAGGAAAAGGTAAATCTGCTTTAATCTCCGAATCAATAAATGAATGCAATAGACTTCAATCAAAAATTTTTTATAGATTTGTTGGTGCAACACCAGGTTCTAGCTCTTCAAAAGATATTTTAAGTTCTTTATTTGAAGAGATAGGGATAGATATAAAAAGTAAACAACAAGATAAAGAGACATTTGATGAGTTTAGTCAAAGAGTTAAGTCTGAAATATTAAATATAGAGGAAAAAATAGTCATCTTCATCGATGCAGTTGATCAGCTACACAATGATGATCAGTTTATATGGCTTCCAAAAGAGTTGCCATCTAATGTGAAAATAATTTTATCCGCACTAGAAGATGATAAATATCCAGAAGATACGAAGTATTTACAAGCATTAAAGAGTAAAACAGAGAATCTCCATTTTATCTCTGCATTTAATGAGGGAGAAGCTTTACTTGACCTACTACTTAAAAAAGAGAATCGAAGTATAGATGATTTTCAAAGAAAATATTTTCTTAAGCAGTACAATAAGGTCAAATCACCTCTATATGTGGTAATCGCATTTCAAGAGATTAAAAATTGGAAAAGTGGAGATAAAACACAAAAATTAGCTGCTACTCAGAGTAAAATTATAGAAGAATTTATTAATAACCTTACAAAAGTGTATCACCATAATAAAAAGTTTGTAACTAAAGTTTTAGGGTATATTTATGCTTCAAAAGATGGAATCAGCGAAAGTGAACTACTTCAACTTTTAGAAATAGATGAAGATTTTGTAAAAATAATGGCAGATGAGAAGTTTCATAGAAACTATACATTAGAACTTCCCCTTGTTCATTGGTCTAGATTATACTCACAGCTAAAATATTTTTTAAGTCTTAAAACTCAATATGGTGAAGAGGTGATGTACTTTTTTCATAGGGAATTCGACAGTGTATTTAAGATAAAGAAAAATTTAAAAAGCACTCGTTTGGAGCATGAGGCCATGATAAATTCTACTCAAAAGCTGATAATACTAAAGCAAAATAATAATTTTAATTCTAATAGATTAGGAAAACTCTACATTACTTTAATCGCTGAGTATGGATTAAGATATAAAAATAAGAGGAAACAGACAGAATTCTCCAAGTTTATCTCCACTATAGAAAATGGGAGTTGGGTAAATCACTTTTTTTATTATTTAAATAATCTTAGTCTGCATTATATTGATTCGAATCGTATTGATAAGGCAATAAGATATTTAAACATATATGAAATAGCGGCTTATTCAATATTTCATAATGAACAAAAAAATGAAAAAAGTATAAGTAACTATTTTACTGAAACTGAGATTGAAAACATAGGATTTTCATCAAACTTAACTTGGGCTGGATTCTTTTGTGTACAGGCTGACATGGTTTTAGGTGTGGCATATACAAAAATAAATAAGTTAACATTTGCAATAAAATATTTAAAAAAGAGTTTAAAGTTAGGGAAAGAACTCTTGTTAACAGATGAAAAAAACTTTGTGGGCATTTATACAAGTATATTAGTTGGTTTGTCAAATACATATACATCATCAAATCAGTTATCTAAGTCTAAAAAGTTGTTAGAAGAGGGAATGGAATATTCAGAAAAATATTATATAGAGGGTGATGAAGAAAGTGAAAAGGAGTATATTAGTTTGTCAATTAATCTTGCACAATTAAATATACTAGAAGGTAAACATAATGATGCAATAGTTGTCTTGGATAAGATTTTAATATTTGTTGAATCTATAAATGAAAAGTATGCAACTTCAAAGTGGATAAAGTATTATATACAAGTATTGACATTGTTATCTCGTGCTAACCATTGGGTTAATAAGGGTGATATTTCGATTGAAAAGGGAGAGCAGGCTTTAAATATTGTAAAACCACTTTATGAGCAAAATTCTAAGTTATGGGTTGAGTCATATATATTAATATTAAGTGATTTAGCTCGTCCATACTCAGATAAAAAAAATAAAAGAGCCTTAGAATTATCTTTTGAGTGTTTATCTATAACGGAAGATCTTTTTAAAAAGGATAAAGAACTTTGGGCTGAAAAGTATAGTAAATCACTACATCTATATTCATATATATTGAAAATTTTCAATGACTTAGATAATGCCATTTTCTATCAGGAAAGATGTTTAGAAATTCGAAAATTATTGTTTATTGATGAGAAAGAGAAGTGGGGAGCACTTTATTTAGAAATATCAAAAAATTTAATTAATTCATATGAAGAAAAAGGGAATAGCGAAGAAAAAATTATATTACTCAATATGGATAGTTTAGAAGCAGTAAAATACTTATTTGATGATAATAGTATTCAATGGGTAGATAAGTATTTAGACATATTAATAGCAGTTGCACTTTTATTTAAAGCCATGCCATCAGGTATTAGTAAAGCAATTGAATTCGAAGAAGAAGCTAAAACTATTGTAGAAGATTTTTTAACACATGATAATGATACACTAGTTTCTTTATATACACAAATATTGATAAATTTATCTACTTCATATAGTACTATTGAACCTAAAAGATCATATTTAATAGATAAAAAATGTTATGAGTTCCTGACACCACTTTACAATACAGAAAAAGAAAAATGGGCAAAGACATATAGTACTGTACTCTATAACTTGGCATTATCGTATAGTAATTTTGGTAAACAAAAAGAATCTTTACTTTTAAAGCAAAAAAATGTTCAACTATGTGAAGATAATTATAATATAAGTAATCATTTATGGGGAGAGGATTATATTCGTGCTTTACATAGTTTAGGAATTTCATATTATAAAATAGATGATTTCGCTAATGCATTGGAACAGTTTAAAGAGGAGTATAAAATTTGTCAAAAAATCTATGATGAGTATAATCCTAAGAGAGATCAAGCATTACAGTTTATAAATTCAATTAAACAACAAGTTGGGTCAAATAAAAGTACTGCTGAAGATAGTATGAGTGATGACCTTATGAGTTTATTAGGTGGAATGATGGGTAGTCCTGAAATGGATAGAGTTAGACAGCTATATGATATTGTAAATGCTCCGACTCCAAATAATGGCATTGAAGAGGCAAGATTAAGTGATATATTAAATCTAGCAAAATTTATTACATATCACAAAAAAAATGAGGAGATAACTGCTACTGAATACATAGAGGCAGTAGGTTTTATAGAATTAAATGGTTTTGGGTATAAGTTTTTCTCAACTATTATGGATTTAGATGATATAGGAGATCAAGAGGATGCAATATCTTGTATAAAATACTCAAATGTATTAGATGATCTTCCTATTGCTGATGAATTAATTGGAAGTGTAAATTATGCAAAAGTTATGCTTGGGGATAATATTATAGGTAGTTTAAGATAATTAAGAATTATGGAAGTAAATGATAGCACTAAGTTATTGAAATATAAAAAGGAAAAATAATATATGAGAACAATTTTAAAACTAGCATCTGAGTATGCAAAATATGAAGAGTTAGAGTTTACATTTGGTGTTGAGCATGTGTTACGTGTTTTAGAAATGGTATCTATCGTTGACTCCTTTGAGCGTAGTGTCATTTACCATGTTTTTGATTACAAATATGATGGACCAAAGAAAAGTGTAATCCACACTTTAAAAGAGTACCTAGAAACTCCTGAAAAACTAAATGAGAACAAGGGCGCTGAGTGTGATGAGGGTGTGTTAGAAAAAATATCTCAGGTGCGTGCATATGGTGTAGATTTGTATAAAAGTTCTATTTATAGGATATATGATGGGAAGTTACCTTTAGATTATGATGGTATTACTATTTCAAAAAGAGAGTTAGATACTATTTTGAAATCTACAACTGAAGAAAATACTGCTCTTACAACAGAAGATTTTGATGAACTTATGGAGAGTGTAGATAAAGGTTTTAAAAAACTCAAAAACATTAAAAGACTAAAAGATATTCTTAATGAGCATGTGTTAAATCAAGAGAGTGCAGTTGAATCGATTTGTGATATGTTGATAAAGTCAGAACATGTCCAAGATACTCAACGACCAAATGGAATCTTACTCTTTCTTGGCCCACCAGCAACGGGTAAAACATACCTAGCAAAACTTTTAAGTGAAAATCTTGACGGCTATAGAAAACATATTGTAATTGATATGACACAGTTCACACATAAAGATAGTGCAGGGGCTTTTTTTGGGGTGAGTCGTCAGTATGGAAATGCTTCACCAGGTTTACTAACTCATTTTGTTCATAAAAATCCAAAGTCTATTATTGTTTTTGATGAGTTTGAAAAATCACATGTAAATATTCAAAATGCTCTACTTACTATTATGAGTTCTGGTTACTTAGAAGATGCTTGTGGTTGGTGTAACAATGGGAAGGTTTGGACAGCAGAGACTAAAGATGAAGATGAATGTGCTCTTGAAAACCTAAAAACTAAAGTTGACTTTAGTCAAACTATACTTATTTTTACATCTAATCTTGGGGCA
>Ga0256826_1001506_pt1 | contig 14453 bp, 14 predicted proteins | sample CV79metaG_FD_185975 | JGI IMG/M metagenome (GOLD analysis project Ga0256826, IMG submission 185975) | Hydrothermal vent microbial communities from East Pacific Rise, Pacific Ocean - CV79 | ecosystem: Environmental > Aquatic > Marine > Hydrothermal vents | place: Pacific Ocean: East Pacific Rise...
GAAGTATCCGTTGTATGCATCGGATTATTGAGTTTATAGCCCATCGCTTTTCTCTGTTGGATATGGTTGATAAATGGGTTGCTCAGGAGGAGTTTGAGCTTGCATTAAGAGCTAAAAATCATCTTCTAAGCAGTTTTCAAAATCCACCAACCATTGAGGTTTTAGCCCATTTATGTGCTACCAATGAATTCAAATTAAAAAAGGTGTTTAAAAAAGTCTATAAAAGTACCATCTATTCCTATGTTCAACGTCTTCGATTAGAAGAGGCAAATTTACTTTTAAGGGAAGAGAGTATGACCATTGGTGAAGTTTCTAAACGGGTAGGGTATAAACATCAAGGGCATTTTTCTAAGGTGTTTTTTGAGACATATGGGGTCTATCCAAAGGATTTATTGAAGCGTTAAAGGGGTGAAGATTTAGTAAATTTTTATTCACCAAAAAAATCTTAATGGTGAGTAAAAAAGTTAAGTTTGAGTTTGAATGTAGATTTTTTTTCAAATATTTGTTTATTTTTGTAGCATATATGTTTTTAGAAGAGTCTCTTTCTTTACTTACATGTTAAAAATAATTTCTTTACTCTAAACTACTATAAATAAAACATAGAAAGTATCTAATATTAATCAAATAACATACAATAATCTAACTCTTTTATATGTTGAGGATAGTTCTCTCTTAAGAGAGATTATGATTATGGTTCTTCAAAAGTTTTTTAAGACCATTATTATTGCTATTGATGGCGAAGATGGCTTTAGAAAATTTCAAGAAAATCAAATAGATATTATCATTACTGATATTAATATGCCAAAATTAAATGGTATTGAGATGATAGAGAAAATACGAACCATCAATCAAGATGTTTCGATTGTGGTTCTCTCTGCACATGATGATACAAAGTATTTAACCGAGAGCATTAAGTATCAAGTTCAAGGGTATCTTTTTAAACCTGTTGATAGAAAACATTTTAGTGAAACGGTTGGTAGTATTTGTAAACAGATTATTGAAAAAAAGAACCATGAAAAGCGAAGACGTTTACTGGAAGATTATAAAAAAATAACCGATAATAGTTCTATCGTATCTAAAGCTGATATAGATGGATATATTACTTATGTCAATGATGAATTTTGTCGAATTTCAGGTTATAGTTACAATGAACTGATAGGAAAACGACATGGGATTATAAGTTCTCCAGATGAACCCAAAGAACTTTTTGAAGAGTTATGGGAAACCATAAAAGAGAGAAAAGAAACTTGGCAAGGGATTATTAAAAACCGAACCAAAGATGGTCGATTTTATTATGTAAAAACTACGATTGAACCAATACTGAATGAGTTTAATGAGATTGAAGAATTTATCGCTTCCAGAGTCATCATTGATGATATTATTCACCCTAAAAAGCAACTTTACGATTTTATAAAACCGATGAAAGAGTCGGTTGTTGTTTTAATCAAAATAGAAGATTTTAAATATATTGATGGCTATTATAAACATAAGCAGTTAAATAAGAACATGCAAAAAGATTTTGCGATTAAACTGTTTGATAGAATACCAAAAGAGTGTGATTTTTTTAAAATTTATCTTTTAGGTAATGGGGAGTTTGCTGTTGCAAAAAATAGTATGAACTGTATGGGTATTGAAGATACCATTGTGAAAATGAGAGAGTTTCAAAAAAAGATTAATAGAGAAAAAATTAATATGGGTTATGTTGATTATGATCTTTCCATAAGTGTTAGTTTGGCTTATGGTAAAGATGCACTAGGAGATGCTAAGTTTGGGATAAAAAAGTTGCTTCAAACCAAACAAAGTTTTATTATTGCCAATGGACTTTTAAAAGAGAACCAAGACAGCTCAATGTTAAAAATAGAAACATTTAAGATATTAAAAAAGGCGATAGATTCCTATAGTATTGTTTCCCACTTTCAGCCTATTGTTAATAATAAAACGAGAAAAATTGAGAAGTATGAGTCTTTGGTTAGAGTGATTGATGAAAATAACAAAGTACTTTCACCCTCATTTTTTCTTGATAAAGCAAAAGATGGAAAATATTATAATCAAATTACGTCTAGGGTCTTAACCAACTCATTTCAAGCACTTTATAAAACAGAGAAGGATATCTCTATTAATTTTTCAGCCTTAGATATTGAAAATGAAAGAAACAGAAATAGGTTTCTTGAACTTTTGGAAAAGCATAAAAAAGAGTCTTCACGAATTACACTAGAGCTTCTTGAAGATGAAAATGTGAAAGATATTCAGTTAATTAAGGACTTTTTAAAATGTGTTAAAAGTTATGGTGCAAGTGTTGCTATTGATGATTTTGGGGTGGGGTACTCTAACTTTCAAAGATTGATTGAGATTAAACCTGATATTTTAAAAATTGATGGTAGTTTAATTAAGAATATAGATAAGGATGATTTCTCGTTACATATGGTTGAAACCATTGTTGCTTTCTCTAAAAAAGAGAATATTGAAACCATTGCTGAGTTTGTTGAGAATGAGACGATTTATAATATTCTTTGTAAAGTAGGGGTTAATTACTCTCAAGGTTACTATTTTGGAAAACCACAAGAGTTAGAAAAAATCAAATAATCCCTCTCCTGCTAAAATAAAAACCTTCTGGTGCTAAATGGCTATTGAATGATGTTTCCAATTTAACTATACTAATAATAGTTATAATAAGGAGACATCAATATGAAAAAGCTAATTCATCCTGTAAACATCACTTTAATGGTACTAACGCTTATTTTTTTACTGCCTGTACTTTTACCTAAAAAAACTGTAGAGGTGCTTTCTGATGAAAATTTACGTCAAACAGCATTGTCAAGTAATATGCTTCCTATTCCAAAAGACTACAAATCATTATTGGCTGTTTTGGATAATCCTGAAAATCCTATGGGTCGAGAAAAAATAGCCTTAGGAAAAAAGCTTTTTTTTGAGAAGCAACTTTCCCAAGATAAAAGTATTAATTGTGCTACCTGTCATAAACTAAAAGAGGGGGGTGATGATAATCTACCTACAGCCATTGGACATCATAAACAAGAAAATCCTTTTCATTTAAATTCCCCTACGGTATTAAATGCCTCTTTAGCCAAAGCACAGTTTTGGGATGGACGAGCCAAAGATGTAGAGGAACAAGCAGGTGGACCTATTCAAGCCCCTTTTGAGATGCATATGCGACCCGATGAAGTGGAGGAACGGTTGAACGCTAGTGGTGAATATAAAACTCTATTTAAAGAGGTGTTTCAAGCCGATACTATCACCTTTGAGCAGGTACGTAAAGCGATTGGAGCATATGAGAGAACTTTACTCACCTATGGGGACTATGATAGATTTTTAGAGGGTGATAACTCTGCTATAACTGCTTCAGCTAAACGGGGGATGACACTCTTTTTAACCAAAGGGTGTAAGGGGTGTCATACAGGGATCTCTGTGGGTGGACAAAGTTTACAGAAGTTTCCCCTTAGAAACTATTTGTCCGACTTTATGGGGATGATATTTGAACCCAATTTAAAAATAAAAGAGAGTCCTTTCCCTTTCGCCAATGAGGGTGGTTTTTTAGGTCAAGATAATAGGCTAAAATTTAGAGTTCCTATCTTAAGAAACATTACAAAAACAGCACCCTATTTTCATAATGGTTCAGTAGAAAAGTTAGAGGAGGCTGTTAGGATTATGAGTAAGTATCAGTTAGGAAATGAGTTTACAAAAGAACAAATAGCTGATGTGGTTGAGTTTCTAAAGAGTTTAGAGGGGGAGCTGGTGGTTTATTAATAGAGCGTTGAAATAGAAGAACAGTTTATTCTTATGAGAAACATAATCTTTACTATTATGACTCATAAGCTTTGAATTAATATTTATTTTTGACGATTTTCTACATTTTCACGAGAGTTTTGATAGCTTAAATCCCCATAACATATTTGTCCATCTTGTGGGTGGTAAACCCTTGGGTTTGGACGGCTGTTGTATTGATAATAAGGTTTATAATCCATGTATTGATTTTCTTCTGTATAGTGATGATTTCTATTCCAGTTATTATTATGATAAATATAAGGTCTTTGTTGACTATTATTACGATCAAAATAACCTCTTTGATTGTATCTGTCATCATAAGTATATAGGTTATCATAGGTAAAGTAGCAGTTGTTATAAAAATAGCCTTGGTTGTCATAATATCCATAGTAGACACCATTATTATTGCTATATCCTAACCTATCATAGTTAAAGTCTTGATACTGACTACTGTAACGATGGTCATCAGGTTGTATATTTTGTTTACTTGATACTTCTTCAACAACAGCTGTTTTTATTTTAGGAGGTATTTTATTGGTTTTTACAACATTAGGAGTGTTTGTACATCCCATAAAGACTAGAGGTAGAAAAGTTATTAATATAAACTTTTTCATTATTTATCCTTTCGGTGATAGTAAATCCTATAAAAAGGGAACCCCTCTTTAATAGAATTAAGGATGTTACCACCCAAATAGACCTCTAACACTTTGAACAGCATCAACAGCACTTCTTGCAGCTGATGAACCCTCTTCTATAGCGTCAGTTGTTTGATGGCGTTTCATATTTTCTAGTCTAACTTCATCAGCAGTTAACCCTTGTTGACGGCTATATTGTTCTGCTTCAGCTTTGCTAATTTGTGCACCAGCAGCTCCTCTATTTTTGTTAAGGTAAGAAGAGTCCATACCAGCAGTTTTTGGTGTACAACCTTGAAGTAAAGCAATTGAGGTTAGAGTTACGACTAAAATAGATAGATTGATGTTTTTCATATAAAATCCTTTGTATTTGTTATGTTATATTCTAACCAAAAAAAACTTTAAATTAATCATTAAATATTAATTAAAATAATATTTTTAATAAATCATTATGATGGCATTCCACTTCCAAGTTGTTCTTGGACATGAGCATCAGCCATAGAGATGTTCCATTCAGGCTCCCAAACCACTTCAACCTCTGCATTTAAAATACCATCCATCTTCTCAACAGCCTCTTGAACCCATTGTTTAATCATCTGGTGAAGAGGGCAACCACGGGTTGAAAGGGTCATGGTAATTTTTGCATTACATTGCTCTTTGTCTATGATTTCAGCATCGTAAATAAGCCCCATCTCGACAAGGTTAAAACCCACTTCTGGGTCGATGACAGTTGATACAGCTTCAAACATAGCTTCTTTTGTTATTTCACACATATTTATTTCCTTTTATTATTAAATTAAAAGTTTAAAAATTGTAGGGGCAATCCCCCTGTGGTTGCCCGATAATTGGACAAGCACGGGGGCGTTGTCCCTACAAAAAGGAGATAGGGTTTATCCCTACGATTCTCCATACCCCAACATCTCAGACATAGAAAGGTACAAGAAGAATGCACCCACTGTCATTAAACTTGCTCCTGATTTAAATAGAAAGTCATTTTGAACCAAAAGTCCAAGCCCTCCTAAAACAGTTCCTATAGAGCTGTAATTGAACATCATATTGGCTTTCTCTTTTGGGTACATCTCATGAAGCATTGGCACTTTCTCTTTTCCTACTAAAGGTGCAAAACGTTCAAACCAAACCAAGAATGGGACGATTTTGTAAAGGTGTCCGTTAATCAGAAAACCTATAAAACCTAACATCAAAAACCATACCGAAGCATGTAACCAAGGGGTACTTGCTCCCAAAAGATAAATGACCCCTAAAATAAGAGAAAGAATAAGTGTAGAGAAGCCAAATATCATGGATTTTGCCCAAACATCTATCTCTTTTCTTACGGTAAGTTTATAGATAATATAGATTTGGTAGATATAGAATGCAATACCTGCAAGGGTAACAGCATATCCAAGCCATTGAATTATCTCAATTCCAAATAAAGCTCCAACAAAAACAATACCTACACCCACAGCGACAAGGTTAAATCCTCTTTTAATCGGTGTTTCATCAAATCCATGAGCCAATGAAAACATCGGTATAAGTGTCATTGAAAGTCCCATAATGGTAAGCAGTACAAAACCACCTAACACAGCGTAAACATGTGCCTTTAACATGGTATCTACATCTATAGAGATGACACCACTTAACCCTAAAGCTATGGCAAAACCTGTTAAAATACCTAGTAAAAGATAGGCATTGGTTACAGCCACCGTTTTAACAGTTAGCGTTTTAATTTCAGCTTTTTTCAGGGTAGCAAAGGCTTCAATGGCAAAGGTAATCATGGAGACCAAAACCAACAGACCACCGTAAGGTAGTAGAGCAGGTTCTATCCAAAAACCAGCAACCATGGTGATAGCTCCTAAGCCAAGTAGGGGTAAGATAACATAGTACAAATCAACAATGGCATGACCCACCTCTAAAACTACAGGGATAAGTTGTGCCATTGCTCCAAAGATAATGACCATCACAAAGCCCAATAAAAAGAGGTGAACCCACCCTGCAACAGCCATCTCTTGATAAGCGAATGTTGCAGAAAATCCAAGTAGACTTACAAGGGCTATAAAATAAAAAATAACCCCTGTTTTAAAAAAAGGGGCAACCAGTTTTAATGGTGGTGCAAAGTCTTTAGATATGGGTGTCATGGTTCTTTACCCATCACAACTGTTTTTAGTGAGGTCAGCTTTTTCACTCTCACCAGCGATGTAAGAGAAAACTATTTTTACATTTCCATCAGACATCTCCTCTTTTTCATTGCTATAGTTTTCACCGATTTTACCTATAAGTCCACCAGGGAATTTATGGTTAATCATCACCAACTTCTTGTTAGCAGAATCAATCAATTTTAAACCAGCCATCGCATTTACCATTGGATCTGGTGGTCCACATTTTGAAGTATCAAACTCAAAGTATTGAGTATCTTCTACAGTATATGTATAAAAAGGTACAGTTGCACCCATCACTTCTAATTCACTTTTTACTAATTCAGACATATTGTCTCCTATTTATAAAATTTTCTTATTATAAGTCTAAGAACTTATAAAAAGCTTGATAAACATCAAGCTTTTTTAATTTGTTATTTCACTTGAAAATAACTACTTTTAAGGGTTGTAAACTTTGTTAACTCTTTTTCGCTTTCAAGTCCAAGTTTTGGAGCTACTTTAGGGTTGACGATATGATAACCCAATACCACTTCTATTTCATCTCCTGCTTGTAGTTTTGTGTCAAAAGGGATAACTCTTGATTCTTTTGCTTTTAACATGTTGTCTTTAACAATTTGTGTTGCTAACCAAGGCATAGATGGCTTCTCTTCTGTTCCTATCACTTTAACAAAAGTGTGTGTTTTAAGCTCTTGAACTTTTCCATCTCTTTTCAGGGTGGTTTTGAGTTTTACCACACGTAAAGGGTGTGTCAAAAGGGGATGAGGTGAGTTGTTTGTAACTGAAATTTCAAAGCCATTCTCTAACTTTTTGTATCCGATATCGACATATTTACTTAAGCGTTCAGGTGCATTTCTAACCCCTGCAAAACCATGAAAAGCATGGGTTTTACTCTCTCTAATGGTGGTAGCCGATCCTGCTATTTTTGGCATGTGACAAGTGATACAGTTGCTCTCTTTGCTTTCTGCTCCACTCATATCTATTTCACATACATTAAACCCTTTCCCATTTTGTTTATGGGAGTGACAACCCATACATATTTTACCTGTGTAGTAGTTCTCATTTCTGTAGTCTATATCATGGTAAGGTGAACCTGTGGTCTCTTTAACTATTCCAAACCATGAACTTTTCTCTTGGTAAACTATTTTTTTCCCTTCCATCCCTTTTTCAGCTGAGTAAAATGTTTTTGGTTTTTTTTCATAAACATTTTCATTGGATTTTGGGTGAGATTTGACATCGGTTATGGTATGACATGAGATACAGGTCATCCCTTCATGTACTGTATTGTTGGGTGTATGACATTTTGCACATTTGTATTTACCTTTTGCTTTGGCTGGGTGTTTGTCCCAAATGGCTTTGTGAACTTTGTCTTCATTGATGGATGATTTCTTGTGAAATGATTGCTGAAACTCATTGTATATGGTAGGGTGACAACTTTTACAAGTGCTAATGTCATCGGCAAAGAGTTGAATCGAAAGTAGGGTGATTAGACTTAAAAATAGACGCATTTCTATTCTCCTTTTTTAATTAAGATAAATATTATCTGATTCACTTGAAAAGATAATTGATTTAGGTCAACTTATAAGTAAAAAATATAATAGTATTAATTTGAAGTAATAATTATTTTCTTTAGTTTAACAACTATAGAATGTTATAATGGCAGTAAGAAAATTTTAAAATTAAGTCTTTAGAGGAGTAGTAATCGTGTCTAAAAATATTGTTGTTTTTTCAGATGGAACAGGGCAAGAGGGTGGAAGAGGACGCAATACCAATGTTTATAAGCTTTTTAATATGGTTGCAGACAGAAGCACCTATCAAACAGTTTTTTATGATAGAGGTTTGGGGACAGGTTGGAGAAAAGTTTCAGGCAATATGTTTGGGGCAGGGATGGATCAAAATATTAAAGAGTGTTATCAATTTATTTTTGAGAACTATCAATCAGGTGATAAAATTTATCTACTTGGGTTTAGCCGAGGTGCAGCAACGGTACGAAGTCTTTCTAGTTTTATTCATTACTTTGGGATGTTACCTCAATCCCGTCCCGAATTGATAGATGAAGCGTATAAAATTTATACAATAAAAAATGGAGTAAGGCGAGAAAAGAAAGCCAAAGAGTTTATTGAACGTAACCATACCATGTGGGTAAGTATCGAATTTATAGGGGTTTGGGACACTGTTTCTGCTTTAGGTGTGCCTATTAAGTCTGTGGATGTGGTATTAGAAAAAGTACCATTTATGCGACATAAATATCATAATTTTCTCTTAAGTCCCAGTGTTAGAAATGCCTATCAAGCACTTGCCATTGATGATTATCGTGATACTTTTCACCCAGTTTTATGGGAGAAACACCGTGATTCTCATCAGAAAATTGAACAAGTTTGGTTTGTAGGCTCACACACCGACATAGGTGGAGGGTATGCAGAGCAAGAGGTTTCTGATATACCTCTACAGTGGCTGGTAGCCAAAGCTGTACATCATGGTCTATATATTTATCCAAGCAATAGAGTAAGAATCCACCCCGATGTCAATGGAGCTGTCCATGATTCCAGAAAAGAGTTCCCTATGAATCTTTATAAAAAGAAAAGACGTTATTGGAATCCTAAAATACATGGAAAATTAAAAATTCATAAAAGTGTTTTAGAAAGAAAGTTAGATGCTGATGGTAACCCTTATAAACCTTGGATTTTGGAGGAAGATTATGAGGTTGTTGGGAATCGGTGTGTTTAGATATTGAAGAGTCATTTAGTACCTACAAGAATTTGTGAACTTTTTCGTAAAGTTCTATAAAAGGGGATTCTTTTACTTCATATTTAAAATGTGGAGTGATGAAGATAAAAAGGATGATAACAAGACAATTTTTGTCTTAAAATTTTGTTAAACTCTCTTTATTAAAAATTCATAAGGAATATATTTATGACAAAGAGAACAATGAACTCCACAGAGAGCATGATTGAGTTTTTGACATGGTTTCAGACCCATTACCCCCATTTAAAAAAAACTCTCTTAGAGTCCAATCATAATTTTGATGATAGTGATGTGAATCCTTATCATGTAGAAGGTGATTGTTGGTCACATACCATGATGGTGTGTAAAATAGCCGAACTCAAAGGCTATGACAAAGTGGTGCAAGTCTCGGCACTTCTTCATGACATAGGAAAACCTCCATCACGAAAAATAAATCCCAAAAATAACCATGTTAACTTCTTTGGTCACGAAGAGATTTCTTCTAAATTAGCAGAGCTTTTGGTAGAAGATTTGGTAAAAAGAGAGATGTTAACACTTGAAGAATCCGAAGAAGTTTTAGTACTTATCGCTCTTCATGGAGAGATATATAAACATCGTGATGAGGTAAAGAAACAACTACAAAGCAAACCTACTTGGTTCAAACATCTATTAGAACTTAGTGAATGTGATGATTTAGGTAGATTTTCTGAAACAATGAGACCCAATGATAAGTTATTTAGATATGATATTTAAGTTAAAATTAATAAATGGAAAAAGATGAACTATCACTATATTCAAGTTAAAATTAATACCGACCAGCAACCCTCTTACTTTATAGGTTCAATGATTCGTGGAGCAATGGGATATGCCCTAAAAAAAGTAACCTGTATCAATCCAAGCTACAAATGCGATGGCTGTTTTGCTCAAACCTCATGCCTCTACTATAACTTCTACGAACAGAAAAACAGTTTCCACAACTACCGTTTCGAAATAGAGCTTGGAAGTGGCAAATTTGACTTTGGACTCTATCTTTTTAATGATGCTTGTGATAGTTTGCCTTATGTTCTTAGTGCCTTACAGTTAACTCTAAGTCAAAATGGTCTGACCAAAAACAACTATAAATTTAATGACTTAACTATAAGTGTAAATCAAAAAGTAATCTTTGATGGAAAAGAGTTTAAAAGTTTAGATATTTTACCAAAAAGCCCTAAACTAGACACCTATTGTCCAAATATAAAGGTAAAGTTACTAACACCACTAAGAATTAAAAAGCACAACAGATTCCTAAGAGATGATGTAGAGATAGAGGATATATTACGCTCAATAAACCAAAAAGCCCAAGAGTTTGAGACAGGAGAGAAAGCCTTTAAACTAGATTATACACCAAGTTATGGCACAGTCGTAAAAGCCCTAACCTATAAACCACTACTGCGAAAAAGCAACCGACAAAAAAAGCAGATGAATATGGATGGAATTATAGGGGAGATAGCTGTTTTAGATATAGATAAGAGAAGCTATGAGCTTTTGAAACTTGGCAAGATAATTGGGGTTGGAAAGCAGACGGTTATGGGATTGGGTCGGATTGAGGTTGAGGATTTGTAATTTATATTAAATAGTGGAAAAATAGAAATTTATGCGAATGATGGGCAGACACGGAGGTCGCCCCTACAAGCCCAATAGGTTTAAAAAATTGTTCAACATATTGAACCGTAGGGGCGACCTCCGTGTCTGCCCTTGGAATGAAATTAAAAATAAAACAAAGGAAATAAATGAAGTATTTATACGGTGCAAGTGTACAAGGTATTCAAGGATTTATTTTTGAAACCAATAAATTGCAAGAGATTGTGGGGGCGAGTGAAATTGTCAAAAGTATTCAAGATGATTTTGTAGCGATGACAGAAGGTTATAGTAAAAAAATTGTAATGAACGCCGCAGGAAATATTAAAGCTATTTTTGAGAAAGAAGATGAGTGCCAAGCATTGGTTTTAAACTTTGGAAAAATGGTAGAGCAGAAAGCTTATGGTATTAGTATCTCTCAGGCTGTGGTAAAAATAGATGGAGAGAGCGAATCGCAAGAAGATATTAATAAGTTAGAAAAAAAATTGAAAATTCAACGAAATAAGCCTTCTATAGCTTTGGATTTGAGTTTGAATATTATGGAACTTAACTCTAAAACTGCCAAGCCTTTAATTTCTAAAAAAGAGGACAGAGGAACAGCACAGAAACGTATAGCTTATGAAAAAGTCTTAGACAAAAATCCACATTTAAAAGAGTTTAAAGAGTTGACAAACTTCTCTAATGGAAAAAATAAAATAGCTGTGATTCATGCAGATGGTAATGGGCTGGGTATGTTGATTCCTAAACTAAGAGAGAAAGGGATGGATCTTAGTACATTTTCAAAACAGTTAGATGAGGCAACGCAAGAGGCATTTAATCGAGCTAAATATGACAATATGAGTATTCGAGATGTGATTTTGGGTGGGGATGATATGGTTGTTATCTGTAATGCTAATGATGCCTTACAGTTTACCAAAGATTTTTTACAATATTTTGAAGAGGAGACATCTAAACCTGTAGAAGATGGAGGATTAGGGCATAAACTAACAGCTTGTGCAGGAATTGCCTATGCCAATGAAAAATATCCTTTTCATTATGCTGTCTCTTTGGCAGAGGAGTTGTGTGATGCTACTAAAAAACATGCAAAAAAGATTAATCAAGATTTAGCACCATCCTCTTTGATGTTTCATAATATTCAGAGTTCAAATTTTCAGAGTTGGGAGAAATTTTTAGAGGATGAATTGACCATAACTAATGACGAACAGAGTGTTCATTGTGATTTCGGCCCTTATTATATAAGTGAAAAAAATCAGGTTCAAGTGAGTGATTTTATGAACACACTCGAAGCCTATCGTTGTGATGGTTCGCCAATATCTAGGCTTAGAGCATGGATAGGAGAGTTACATAACAGTGAAAAATATGCCACTGTAATGTTGGAGCGTATTAATGAAATGGCAGAGAAAAGTTCGGATTGGAAATCTTGTATTATGCAGAAAAACCTTCAACGATTTAATGAAAAACTCTCGAATGAAACACTGATTATAGAAAAAGATGGAGAGCAGAAGACACCTATTTATGATGTCCTTCAAATACTCTCTGCAACGGAGGCAAGATAATGACTTTAAAATACAAGATAGAATTTTTGGACTATTGGCATTTGGGTTCAGGTTTAAGTGCTGGAACAAAATTAGATTCAATGGTGCTAAAAGATAAAGATGGCATAGCATTTGTTTCGGGGAAAACTTTTAAGGGGATGGTACGAGAGATGGCTGAACTGTTTAAAGATAAAGCTTTTGTAGAAAAATGTTTTGGAGCAGAAGGGGTTGATATGGGTCTATCTTATTTCTCTAATGCTACAGTTAAAAAAGAGGTTCATGAGCAGATTGTCTCTAACAAGCTACAAGAGAATCTTTACGATGAGATAGCCTCAACACAGATAAAAGATGGTGTGGCTGTTGATGACTCTTTACGAGAGATAGAGGTTGTTGTTCCTTTAACACTCTATGGAGAAGTTAGAGATGTACCAAACGAGTATAAAGAAGAGATGGCTCAATCGTTGAAAATGATAAAGAGAATGGGATTAAACCGTAATCGTGGTTTGGGTCGATGTAGTGTCACTGTGGAGGTAATAGTATAATGAAAGAGTTAACTTTTAATGTAGAGTTTTTGAGTGATATTGTTCTTCCTGCCAGTTCCAATACAGAAGGGAATATTGAGCAGTTAGATTTTATTCCAGGGTCTAACTTTTTGGGTATGGTGGCTAGAGAATACTCAAAATTTAGTGACAGTTTTAAAGTTTTTCATAGTGGAAAAGTTCGTTTTGGAGATGCAACACTTTTGGTAAATGGAGAGCCTACATATAAGATGCCTCTCTCTTTTTTCCATGAAAAACTAGAGAAAACGCAAATGGTTAATCATCATCTTATAGAAGATTTCACTAAATTTAAGCAGTTAAAACAGAAACGAAAAGGGTATATAACCAAAACACTGCAAGAGGTCTATTTTGACTATAATTATGCTCAAAAGTCGGCTTATGATACAGAAGAACGACGCAGTAAAGATGGTTCTATGTATGGTTATTTTTCTATCCCCTCAGGTACACAATGGCAGTTTTCTGTAAAGGTTGAAGCAATTGAGAATCAAGATATAGAACGAATTAAAAAGAATCTTTTGGGTAGAAAGCGTTTAGGTAAATCAAAATCTTCTCAATATGGGCAAATTAAAATTACTCAAGGAACAAAAGCAAATGTTGTAGAGAGTTATTTAAAAGAGAGCCACACTACAGTTGTTTATGCCAAAAGTCGAATAGCTTTGGTTGATGAAGAGGGTAATCCTACTTATAATCTAAAATATCTGCTTAATGGTTTAGATGAGAGCACTGTTGTTTGGGAGAAATCTCAAATAAAAACATCAACCTATACCCCTTATAATCGTGCAATGCAGACCAAAAGTTATTCACGAGTTGTCATTAATAGTGGTTCGGTTATTGTATTAAAGAATCTAACAAAAGAGCAGTTAAAAAATTTGGATTTAGGTGTAGGTATTTATCTAAATGAAGGATTTGGAGAGTTGATTGTTAACCCTAGCTTTTTAAAGCAGAATGGACTTTTTTCTTTAGAAAATAGTGAGAACAATGCAACCTCAAAAGCTTTACCTATTACAGAAGATACCGTTAAGTTTTTAGATAATAGAGCATCTAAAAAACGAGAAACTTTAGAGTTGGCTTCAGAAGTTCACAAATTTATTGAAGAGAATCAAAGAGTTTATAGAAATATTAGCAACGCTCAATGGGGAACTATTCGTTCTATCTGTAGTGGAGCATCAACCAACTTTAGAGATGAGATACGAGCTTATATCTCTGATGGAAAAGTAACATGGACAACAGAGCAGATAGAGAGCTTGTTAGAAGAGGGTAAGAGTCGAGCATTTATTCAACTGCTCTCAATGCAAATACCAAAAGAGATGGGAGAGAAGTAAGATGAAAACAAGATATATAGCCCACATCAGATTAGAGGCTGAGACACCTTTAAAGGTTGGAAGTGCTGATAGTGATTTTATGAAAGATAGCCCTATTCAAAAAGATTGGAATGGTCTGCCTATGATTTTGGGA
>Ga0256826_1001507_pt1 | contig 14446 bp, 16 predicted proteins | sample CV79metaG_FD_185975 | JGI IMG/M metagenome (GOLD analysis project Ga0256826, IMG submission 185975) | Hydrothermal vent microbial communities from East Pacific Rise, Pacific Ocean - CV79 | ecosystem: Environmental > Aquatic > Marine > Hydrothermal vents | place: Pacific Ocean: East Pacific Rise...
CAAAATGTACGGGCAAAGAGAAACCAGGAAAATGTTGCTGCCTGCCTCCAGGCTCTCCAACAAGCGGCAGATGCCGAAGAAAACCTTATGGAACCAATCCTGGCAGCAATACGGGAATATGCAAGTTTGGGGGAGATATGTTCCGTGCTTCGCGGGGTCTATGGAGAATATAGAGATTAAAAGTTTTTAAAAAAATAAAATATACAAATTTATGCTGAAAAAAATAGACCATTTGGGAATAGCAGTCCACTCTATAGCTGAAGCCCGCCATTTTTACGAAAAGGTGCTGGGACTTGTCTGTGAAAAAGAAGAAGAAGTCGTTTCGCAAAAAGTGCGAACAGCATGCTTTGTCCTTGGCGAGACCCATATTGAACTACTCGAACCCACAACAGACGACAGTCCCATTGCTATCTTTCTGCAAAAAAAAGGCGAAGGACTGCATCATGTAGCGTATCAAAGCTCAAGCGTAGAAGAAGAGTTAGACAATGCCAAAGAAAATGGCTGTCGCCTGATCCATGAAAAACCATTCACCGGAGCGGGTAATAAACAGGTGGCCTTTCTCCACCCCAAATCCAGCCATGGACTTCTTACTGAATTCTGTAGCGAGGCACAACAATGAAATCAGCCCTTGACCAACTGCTGCAACTACGCGCCGAAGCCAAACTCGGCGGTGGAGAAGCACGCATCGAAAAATTGCACGCCCAGGGCAGAATGACTGCCAGAGAACGTATCGACACCTTGCTTGATCCGGGATCGTTCGAAGAATTTGATATGTTTAAAACCCATCGCTGCCACGAATTTGGTATGGAAAAAAAGATTTTCCCGGGTGATGGTGTGGTCACCGGATATGGTACGGTGGATGGCAGGCTTATCTATGTGTATGCTCAGGATCCTACCATTCTTGGCGGGTCTCTTTCGCAAACAATTGCCGAGAAGATATGCAAAATCATGGAGTTGGCCGTAAAAAACGGTGCTCCTATTATTGGTTTGAACGATTCGGGGGGAGCCCGGATTCAGGAGGGTATTGAGTCCCTTGCCGGCTACTCTGATATATTCCTGCGCAATGTTATGGCCTCTGGTGTGGTACCACAGATTTCAGCAATTTTTGGTCCCTGTGCCGGTGGCGCTGTCTACTCACCGGCTCTCACAGACTTTGTGGCCATGGTGAAGAACAACTCTTATATGTTTCTCACAGGCCCTAAGGTGGTCAAATCCGTCACCCATGAAGACGTAACTGTCGAAGAACTTGGAGGGGCAGCCATGCACGCCTCAACAAGCGGAGTCTCTGACTATGCGGCAGAATCGGGGTTGGATTGCGTGGAGTACGTGAAGAAACTCCTCTCCTACCTCCCGCAGAATAACGTGGAAACGCCGCCCCGCCTTCCTACCCGGGATCCCTCAGAAAGGCGGGCGGAAGAGTTAAATGCTATCATTCCAGACAGTGCCAGTGAAGCATATGATATAAAAGAAGTTATTCTTTCAACCATCGATAATCGGGATTTTTTTGAAATAAAGAAAGATTTCGCCCCCAATCTTATCATTGGTTTTGCCAGATATGACGGAAAAGTTGTAGGCATAGTGGCCAATCAGCCATTGCATCTGTCAGGGGTATTGGATATTAATTCCTCTATAAAAGGTGCAAGATTCGTGCGTTTTTGTGACTGTTTTAATATCCCGGTGATCACCTTTGTTGATGTTCCGGGATTCCTGCCGGGAACCAGTCAGGAGTATGGTGGGGTGATCCGTAATGGCGCTAAAATGCTCTATGCTTACGCAGAGGCCACTATTCCCAAGATCACGGTGATTACCAGAAAAGCATACGGTGGTGCCTATTGTGTTATGTCCTCCAAACATCTGCGTGGTGATATTAATTATGCCTGGCCCGGTGCTGAAATTGCCGTTATGGGTGCAAAGGGAGCTGTGGGAGTTTTATATGGCCGGGAAGCTGCCAGACAAGACGATCCAGCCTCTTTTCTTGCGGCCAAAGAAGAGCAATACCAGGAAGCAGTTGCCAACCCTTACGTTGCGGCCAAACGCGGCTATGTTGATGATATTATAGAACCGGCCAGAACACGTTTTCGTATTGTCAAAGCTCTTGGTATGCTGCAAAATAAACGAGACAGCAATCCCATGAAAAAACATGGAAATATTCCTCTGTAACAATAGACAATGATGGCGTTGTAAAATTTCTTCATCTTTTACGTAGCCATCAACAATCAGGGTTGCATCAGCGACCATAATAAAATGCAAAAATCGCCCCTGCCCAAGTGGCTTTTCGGATGAATATGTCAATTACAGATATTGGTTTACAGAACATTTTTCGGCCGGAATTCAACGCACTGGAATTTTCACTGATGGGTATGGCTCTGGTGTTTGGCGGGCTGCTCATTATTGCCCTCTACATCCTGATTCTTCCCAGGCTGTTGCAACCCCGTACCCCGGCAAAAACAAAAGATATCACTAAAGCTGGAAAAACAGATAGTAGAGAGGAAGAGGAAATACTTCTTGCCGTCGCCACCGCCCTGCATCTGCACAATAATTTTCCCGATGGTGACGAACGAATTACCTGGAAGAGTCATGGAGACATGGAATCTCCATGGCTCGTATCAGGCCGCATGCATTCATTGCGTAACAGAAACGTACCCAACAGATGGAATTTATAAAAAAAATAATATGAAAGAATATAAACTTAAGATCAACGACAACAACTATAGCGTCGTTATCAAAGATGTTACTGACGACGCGGTTCTGGCTGAAGTGAATGGAATACAGCATCTGGTTCAGATTGATACCGTTGCTAATCTGCCCCAGGTAGCCAGTATAAGTGACAGCGAGCGTAGCACAGCGGACCCTGCTCCCCAAGTATCGTTACCAGGTCCATCAGTTCCAAAGGCTGGCAGGGGAGGAGCGGGAAATATTGTCACCCCCATTCCCGGACAGATAATCTCCATCAACGTAACCCCTGGTGAAAAAGTGAGAACTGGACAAAAACTTCTGGTTCTCGAGGCTATGAAACTTGAAAACAGTATTATTGCTACCCTGGATGGTACGGTGCTGGAAATATTTGTTTCCGAGGGTGATGTGGTGGGACAAGGTCAGACGCTGATCACTCTCAACTGAGGTATCCGATGAATCTGCTCAGTTTTTACAATAATTCCGGTTTCGCCCACCTGGAATGGATCAACCTGGTAATGATCGCCATTGGCATAGTTTTTATCTATCTTGCCATTACCAAAGATTACGAGCCGCTGCTCCTGATCCCCATCGGATTTGGTGTGATTGTTGGCAACATTCCACCCATTGAGGGGATGCCTCTTTCAGTGTATGCTGAAAACTCTGTCTTTTACTATCTGTATATGGGGGTGATGAAAGGTATTTACCCGCCCCTGATTTTTCTTGGTATTGGTGCCATGACCGATTTTTCTACCATGCTTTCCAATCCAAAACTAATACTACTGGGTGCTGCTGCCCAGATCGGTGTTTTCCTCACTTTTCTCGGCTCCCTTTACCTCGGTTTTTCTCTGCAACAGGCAGGAGCCATTGGTATTATCGGCGGCGCAGATGGACCAACCGCCATCTTTCTCTCATCAATGCTTGCCCCGGAACTCCTTGGCCCCATTGCCATTGCCGCCTATTCCTATATGGCTCTGGTTCCGGTAATTCAGCCCCCCATCATGTACCTCTTTACCACCAGGAAAGAACGTCGCATTCATATGAAACCGCCCCGGATCGTCTCCAAAAAGGAAAAAATCATCTTTCCCATCGTCGCCTTTCTTATCTGCGCACTCATTGCACCTGGTTCCATGACCCTCCTGGGCATGCTCTTTTTTGGCAACTTGCTTAAAGAGTCTATGGTTACCGAAAGACTTGCCAACACAGCAAGAAACTCCCTGATCGATATTGTCACCATCCTCCTTGGTTTCTCGGTTGGTGCCTCCACTCAGGCTCAAACTTTTTTAACGGCACAGTCTATTCTGATTTTTGTGCTGGGAGCTGCCTCTTTTGTTGTTGCAACCACGGGCGGTGTCCTCTTTGCCAAATTTATGAATCTTTTTTTAAAGGAAAAGATCAATCCCCTTCTTGGTGCTGCCGGTGTTTCTGCTGTTCCCGATTCTGCACGGGTGGTTCATATGGTGGGGCTTAAAGAAGATCCGACCAACTTCCTTCTTATGCATGCTATGGCACCCAATGTGGCTGGCGTAATCGGTTCCGCCATTGCCGCTGGTGTCCTCTGGTCTGCTCTGGGGAACTTTTGAGGAACAACGCGAATGAAAAAGGTTGGGCAGCTTCCGCTTTAGTTGTACCTAAGACAGTAGAAGGGTTACGACTTCTGAATAGTAACGAATAGTCTTCGATTTTGAACAAAAGGCCTATTCTCGGACAAGCTCCAAGATATATCAATTTTCAGAAGAATTGGAAGGAGCTCTTGTTGAGTTCATCATCTGAGGAAGAATATGAGATCCAGCGTCGCCATCAACGGACTGGCCGTCCCCTTGGCTTGGAGGCCTTTTGGGATAGATTAGAAGCTTTTACATCTTGAACACTCAGGAAATAGAAATCCAGCCCCTTTCATAATTGACAAGTAACAATTCTTACCTTACAGTAAATATGTAAGAATAATTCTTCTAACAGGAAGCAGTATGCAAACTTCTATCTCATCAAAATATCAAACAACTATCCCCAAAAAAATCAGGGAACAGCTCTCTCTTTCCGTAGGTGACTCTTTGGAATGGAAATTTGAAGATGGTCGTGTTGTCGTTGCTTCCCCCAGGGCAGACTTCCTGAAACACAGAAATTCAATCCATATCGGGGCTGGAGATATAGAAGAAGATATTCGGCAGGCAAGAACAGAAAGGGCAAACAAGTATACATGAAAAAAATCATCATTGATACCAACTGCCTTATCTCCTATGTGAGTGATCGCAACCCCATCCAGCAGGAATAAGTCGCCATACTTTTCGAAAAAAGCAGACAACTGAAAAAACGAATTCTCTGTCACCACCATGTTATCAGTGAGTTTGTCTATGTCATGACCAGTGTGTATGCATTGGAACCAAACCGTGTTCAGAAGATAATATCAGACCTGATTTCCCTGCCCGGGGTAATCTATACTTTTGACGTGGACATGCGGATACTCCTTTCACTCTGGCCTGAAAAAATTTCTGATTACAGTGATGCTGTTCTGGCATCTTTTTGTAAACAGACAAAAGGAACGCAAATTTCGACCTTTGATAAAAAGTTTATCCGTACTTTAACCGAAATCAAGCTTCCCGTTTGGCAATTTTGACATGTTTTATTATTTGCCAAGACCCGCAAATAAACATCTTCAATTTAAAAGACGGATTCGCCCATGTCCGTTGTCCTGATTGTTATCAGCAATTTCTTTTATGGGTCAACAAAATTGGCGAGCCTAACCCGAACCCGGCCGCCAAGGTCATAAGCACTGGTAAGGTTGTTGTACACCAGGGTATGGCCGGTAACTTCGATTTTTTCGCCGAGAATCTGCGTTTTTCCCGGCGAATTGGCAATGTGAGTTTTTTCGTTATAGATAAGTAACTCGGTATAGAGTTCAAACTTATCTTTAGGTTTCATTATCACCACTTCTCTTTTCAGGGTCAGGATGGAGGTTGCTTTGTACAATATGCCTTGTCTGGCGGTTATAAAAGTTTGTTCCCCATCTTTTCCGGTGATTACAGCATCAACCTCTTCCAGCCTGAATTCTTCTGGTGTTGCACCGGTGTAAGCACGATCTGCGGATATTTCAAGGTTGGTTTTTCCGTCCTCACTCTGGGTAATATATACTCCATCCATAACAAAATTGTGGGCATCCAATTGTCTGTCTTCAAGGGAAGAATCGTAACCGCCACGGGGAGTGAGAAAACTTGCGGTTGGAATGCGCAACAAAGGAAAGCTGAGAAAGAGCAGGAAAGGGATAATCCAGATCAGGTTTCTGCTGGTGATCATCGGTTCATGTAATGTTGAAAGAGTTTTTTGTGTTCACCTTTGGATTCAAGGACAAGGTCGCAGATTTCCCGCACTGCACCATGGCCCCCGCTTCTGCTGCATACGTAGTGAACAATCTCCTGCACTTCAATAACTGCATTAGCTGGAGCCACTGCCAGTCCCACACGTTTTAATAGTACCAGATCCAGCCAGTCATCACCCATATAGGCTATTTCAAATGGCTTGAGACCCGTTTTTCTGGCGATTTCTTTGTAGGGGTCAAGCTTGTTGGTCGCCCCCTGGTAGAGGTGGGTGATTTTCAGGTCTTCACTTCTGCGGCTTAATGCCTCGGAACGCCTCGCAGTAATGATACCAACTTCCACGCCACTGTCCTGCAGCATGCGCAGGCCAAAACCGTCCTGGGTATTAAAGGATTTGGATTCTTTGCCTTCGTTGGAGTAGATCAGGTTGCCATCAGTCAATACTCCATCAACATCAAGGAGCAGGAGTTTTATGGCTTTTGCTTTGGGAAGGGTTTGCTGCCAGGCCTCGCTGCGATTATTGTGCTCGGATTTTTCTCGTGCGATCTTACGATATCCCGCACGGATGTCACAGTCTGAAGGGTATGAACCGGCCTTTGAAGGCGAACAGGAATCGTTGCTCATGGAGTTGCAACGGCCTCCTGAATACGAATAAGCTGTAGCAGAAGAGTTTGCATATCTTTAAGAGGCATAGAGTTGGGGCCGTCGCAAAGGGCATTGTCCGGATCGGGATGAACTTCCATAAACAACCCGTCAATTCCTGCTGCAATTGCTGCCCGGGAAAGCGGGGCGATAAATTCCCGTTGTCCGCTGGATGATCCACCGGCACCGCCGGGAAGCTGGACAGAATGAGTAGCATCGTAAATTACCGGACAGCCAAAGCCCCGCATAACGGGAAGGGAACGCATATCCACAACCAGGTTATTGTATCCGAAACTGGCACCCCGTTCCACAAGCATGGTTTTGGTACCACCGGCACCTCGTAATTTGTTCACCCCGTTTTCCATATCCCATGGGGAAACAAACTGGCCCTTTTTCAGGTTTATGGGTTTGTCTGTTTTGGCGGCGGCAACCAGAAGGTCAGTCTGTCTGCAGAGAAAAGCTGGGATCTGGATAATATCAAGTACTTCAGCAGCGGGCGTAATTTGACTTACATCATGCACATCGGAAATAACAGGAACCTGTAATTCCTGACGAATTCTACCGAGGATCTCAAGTCCTTCGTCGAGGCCTGGACCGCGGTAGGAGCCAAGGCTGGTACGGTTTGCCTTGTCAAAAGATGCCTTGAATACGTAGGAGATGCCTGATTTCGCACATATCTCCTGCATGGTACCTGCAACTCGTTTTGCAAGCTCTTCTGATTCCAGGGCGCAGGGGCCAGCAATAAGAAGCAGGGGGCTGCCATCACCGACAGAAATATCTGCCCCCTGGGGAGTAGCAACGGAAACAATCATTGTTTTTTATCCCTTATGTTTGATGGCTGCTGCGATAAAATCAGTGAAAAGTGGATGTGGTTTCATGGGTTTTGATTTGAATTCCGGGTGAAATTGACATCCGAGAAACCATGGGTGTTCGGCAATCTCAACTATTTCCACAAGGGTATTGTCGGGAGAGGTACCGGAGATAATCATCCCATTTTTTTCCAGCTGGCTACGATATTCGTTGTTGAATTCATAACGATGACGATGCCGTTCAAAGATCTCTTCTTCCCCATAGGCGGCTCGTGCAAAAGTGCCTTTAGAAAGCACACAGGGGTAAGCACCAAGGCGCAGGGTCCCACCCATATCAGAACTTTCATCGCGAGTCTGTATCTTCTGAGTGCGATAGTCAAACCATTCTTTGATCAGGTAAATCACAGCGTTTGATGTCTCATCTGAAAGTTCGGTGGAGTGGGCATCTTTTAAGCCGAGTACATTTCTTGCGTATTCCACAACGGCCAACTGCATACCGAGGCAGATACCAAAGAACGGAATGTTGTTTTTACGGGCATAGGTGATGGCATTGATTTTTCCTTCCACCCCGCGTTTACCGAAGCCTCCGGGAACCAGAACTCCATGACAGTCGTGTAGTAATTCTGCCGCATCTTTACTTTCAAGATCTTCGGCGCTGATATATTTCAGTTCGACTTTTACATCATTGGCAAGTCCACCATGAACCAGCGATTCGTGCAGACTTTTATAGGATTCGGTGAGATCCACATACTTTCCGGTGATCCCGATAAGGATGGTATCTTTTGGATTTTTGATTTTACGAACAAGGTCTTCCCAGGGTTTGATATTGGGCGCACCCGTCCAGATATTCAGGAGTTCAAGAATTTTTGTATCAAGGCCTTCTGCGTGAAGTCGAAGAGGAACTTCATATATAGTGTTCACGTCGATGGCGGTAATAACTGCATCTACCGGCACATTACAGAACATGCTCATTTTTCTTTTCAGGCTGTTATCAATGGGGACTTCTGTGCGACAGACCAGGATGTCAGGCTGGATACCATCGGCTCGTAACTCCCGAACAGAGTGTTGAGTAGGCTTGGTTTTTACCTCCCCGGCAGCTTTGATATAGGGTACTAGAGTAAGATGGATAAAAAGTGAATATTCACGACCAAGGTCAATACGCAGCTGGCGGATGGCTTCAACAAAGGGTAAGCCCTCAATATCGCCGATGGTACCGCCAATCTCGATAATGGCTATATCTACGGTTCCTTCAAGTTGCATAACGGCAGCTTTTATCTCATCTGTAATGTGGGGAATAACCTGAACAGTTCCACCAAGATATTCACCCCGTCGCTCTTTCTGGATAACAGAATAATAAATCCGTCCGGAAGTATAGTTGTTTTTCTGTGCCATCAATGCACTGGTATAGCGCTCATAATGCCCCATATCCAGATCAGTTTCCGCCCCGTCATCGGTGACAAAGACCTCGCCATGCTGGAAAGGATTCATGGTGCCGGGGTCAACATTGATATACGGATCAAGTTTCTGGAAGGTTACGGTTAAGCCCCTTGCTTCAAGCAGCGCACCAATGGCGGCAGCGGCAAGCCCTTTCCCGAGGGAGGAAAGTACACCACCGGTAACAAAAATAAATTTGGTTCTTTTGGATGATTTTGAAGTTTTCATGAAATGCACTATAGCTCTTCAAAGGGCATTTTGAAACTAAAAATAAAGGATTTTTCTTCCCCCATGTCTTGTTTTTCTGCGTACAGTGCATACTTCTTTTTAAATGATAATGATTATTGGCTTGTGGAGGTTTGGGATGATACAAAATAAACGAATTACCTGGTTTTCATTTATTGGGATTATAATATTTCTGGCTCAAGGGAGTAATGTAATGGCAGAGGAAAAAACAGCTATATTTGGAGGAGGTTGTTTCTGGTGTATGGAGCCGCCTTTTGAACAGCTTGCGGGGGTGATCGATGTTCGTGCGGGATACAGTGGTGGCAGTGCGGAAGATGCCAGTTACGAGAAGGTGAGTAGTGGTCGTACAGCTCATTATGAGGCGGTGGAGGTACGTTATGATCCGGCACAGGTTAGTTATGATGAGTTGATTGAAACGTTCTGGCATCAGATAGATCCTACAGATGGAGGCGGACAGTTTGCTGATCGCGGAGATCATTATAAAACTGCTATTTTTTACAGTAATGATAAGGAACGTCGTCTGGCGCAGGAGTCAAAGAAATGTTTAGGAGATTCGGGTCTGTTTGCTGAGCCGATTATGACGGATGTTCTGCAGGCAAAACCCTTTTATACAGCAGAAGAATATCACCAGGATTATTACAAAAAGAATTTTGCTCACTACTCTTCTTATAAAGCAGGATCCGGGCGGAAGTATTTTGTAGAGAAGGTGTGGCCGCAAAAACTTGCCTTGCAGGAAAGTAAATATAAAAAACCAACAGACAGTGAGCTGCGGGAAAGTCTGACTCCCCTGCAATATAAGGTAACCCAGAAAGAAGGAACGGAACCACCGTTTGACAATGCATTCTGGGATAACAAGTTGCAGGGAATTTACGTGGACATCGTGTCAGGTGAACCGCTCTTCAGCTCACAAGACAAATTTAAATCAGGTACGGGGTGGCCAAGTTTCAGTAAGGTTTTGGTCTCCGGGAACGTGGTTGAAAAGGTGGATCGGGGGTTCTTTTCCGTGCGTATCGAAGTTCGCAGCAATACAGGTGATTCCCATCTGGGACACGTTTTTGATGATGGGCCTCGTCCAACTGGTCTCAGGTATTGTATAAATTCTGCATCGTTACGTTTTGTTGCAAAAGAGAAACTGCTTGAAGAAGGCTATTCTGAGTTTATCAAGTTATTTGATTGAATTGTGGTACTGAAAGATAAATAATTATGCAGTCACACGGATAAGGCGAGCAGAGCGGCACCTACACCGTTACCAACCTCACAGTGTTTGGGGAAGGTGACAGATGTGCCGAGACTTGTTGCAACCTGCGGCAGGAAGAATCTTGCAGCGGCTCCTATACCGATAATGGGTATTTTCAAGCTGAATTGTACATCCAGCACCAGATGATTGTTTCTGGTATTGATAAAATTGGTGAGTGATTTTCCCCAGTAGTGGTGGACAATGTAGTCTATGAGCAGATTTTCTATGTTGTTTACGGTCATCGCAATGATTTCCTCACAGAAGGCAGCTGTTTCCATGTGGGCGAGAGCTGAAAGAATCTTTGCCCCGGAATTTGCTCTTGCTGCATCGCCAATTGCTATTTTTCCAAGCATGTGAAGGGCATCGGTGGGGGTGAATCCAGTTTCCAGTATCACCTGTTCCCTGCCTAGCTTTTCCAGGTGTTTTTCAAGTGGAACCCCGGAAAATCCACAGCTTGCAGCAATTGCTGCAGGTGTTAACGGCCCTTTATCAAGAAGTGTTTTAAGGATGATGTCGTCGATTTCGTTGCCAGACAGTTCCGGAACCATTGCGATACATTTAGTGTCTGGTTGCGTACTCAGCCACTGTTCGGGGTTGGGGAAAGATTCAGCCATGGAAAGAGGTATTACCCTATTCGGACTCAGGCTGATATTGCCATTCCCGTCAAGAAGAACGTGAGAATCCCCGCCAATGCCGCCCGTGAACATATCCACGGATTCCATATGGGTTTGCCAGCGACCGATCTGGCAGCCATCGGCAGAGAGGACGGTTTTGTTATCCCGGATCATGGCAATATCCGTGGTGGTACCACCGACATCCACAACCAGTGCATGGCCTGCCTCCTGAGCGGCGCCAAATCCAGCAGTGCAGGCCGCCCCGCTTGCCACGGTTATCCCGGCCTGTTCAGCAGCACTGTTTATGGAGACCTGATCGCCGTTTCCGGCGATTAGCACAATGGGACACTCCAGTTTGTTTTTTATAGTGGCCGCCTGTACTCCACTTATATAATCCTGCATCAGCGGCATGAGTTTTGCATGCAGGGCTGCCGTGCCAGTTCGTTCACGTATACCGGCATGCTGGCTTATTGTGTGGGAACAAAAAACAGGTTTTGGATCAATTATGGAGATTGCTTTTTTCACCACCAGTTCATGGCTGGGATCCATCATGGACATGGCGGAGCAGACGGCGTAAGCGTCAACTTCATTTTTCAGCCCCTGAATGGTATCTACAATGGTAGCAATATCGAGAGACTCCTCTTCCTCACCCGTAATGGTGTGTCCTCCTTTGACAAAAACAGTGGCCGTGATGGGAAGTTTAAAATGTTTTACATACCCAATAACAAAAGCAGCAACTCTGGCACCTTTATCCTCGATGACCGCATTGGTGGCGAGGGTTGTGGATAGGGCAAGGCGTGAAATATCTTTTGCCGCAATATCTGTTTTGCCCAGAAGCGTTTCCAGGGCTTTTGCCGTGGAAAGAGCCAGGCGGTGGTGACTTGTGGGTTCTTTTGCTGTTGCCAGTACTTTGTTACCGGCAGTATCGAACAGCACTGCATCGGTGTAAGTGCCACCGGTGTCTATCCCTATAATGTATTTGGTCATGGCAGTTTTGTTTGTTGAGTGTTGGTTGAAAATAGACATCAGCGCCCTCTTTTTAAGCAGGCTGTCGAATCCATGGTTTGCTGACCTGGTCGGACGAGGATGACCACTGGTGAGCAGTTACATATACTGCAAAGGTGCTTTTGAAGCAATAAGCCATTCAGTCTTGTTATCATTGTTTCTCTGGTGTAGTTTTGTTATGGGAGATAAGCTCGTAAAAAGTGAATTTGTACCCCAGGGGTACTTCTTTCAGGATGAACTGACGAAGAAGATGAAGATAACGGGAGAAGGAGTAGTATGAGTTTTTTACAGATAGAAGAGAAAATTTTTGTTGTTTTTGGCCTTGCCAATAAAAAATCTGTGGCCACTGCCATTGCCAAAGTTTTGGTGGAAGAGGGGGCTCGAATAATTCATGTTGTTCGTTCAGAAGAGCGGGCGGTTACCGCCAGGAAATTGTTTCCAGATTCAGAGGTGTTTCTCTGTGATGTTGAGGATGAGGAGAATATCAAGCGTGTCCGGCAGGAAATTGGAAACTATGTGGACGAAAAAAATGGAGGTCGCATCCATGGTCTTGTTCATTCCATTGCCTTTGCAAATTATTCTGAAGGAGAAACTCCATTTCACGGGACGCTGAAAAAAGATTTTCTCCAGGCATTTGATGTTTCCTGTTTTTCCTTAATTTCTATTTGCAATCATTTTCGAGAACTGTTTGCTCTCGAAGCCTCGGTGGTGACTATTTCGATCTCTACAACCAGCATGGCTGCTGAAAATTACGGCTATATGGCTCCAATCAAAGCAGCACTAAACTCTTCCGTCTGCTTTCTGGCAAAATCCTTCTCGTCTTTTTCGGCCGTCCGTTTTAATGCGGTGGCACCAAGTTTATTGAAAACTTCCGCGTCTGCCGGAATCCCCGGGTATGTGGATTCTTACCTGTATGCGGAAAAAGCTATTATACGTAAAAAAGCCCTCAAAACCAGTGAAGCAGCCGATCTTGCCGCTTTTTTGCTTTCGTCTAGATCGTCAGGTATCACCGCCCAAACCATGGTGGTTGATGCCGGAATGTCCGTGAATTATTTTGATTCTGAGATTGTGACCGGAGCCGTTGGCTGATGGAAAAGTTTTACACAAAGGAAAAATCATGATTGATAAACAGATATAATTACAGCAGGGCGTATCATAGCCAGTGGTGCAGATCATGTGGTGGTTGAGTTGCCAATTACCAAAGCTGATGATCTAATCAAAATTATGGAAAAAATGCAGAAAGATATACAGAAGTGCATTGTATCCTCCAGATTGCGTAATACTGGCATTTAAATTGCTAATAAAGCCATGTTATGTAAGAAGGTGGTGGTTTTCTAATATATTAATGGGTCACGTTTATGGTAACTCAGGAAGGATATCAATATGAATATAGAAAAAATGCAATTACGTCCAGTTGGTAAGGGTTTTGTGCTTGCTGCAATTGATGATGGTTTGCCCGTTATGAGGCGTTTGGTTGAGGCCTATACCAGTTGTGACAACAAGAAATACATCAAACTCGATGGTAAGATTTCACCGCTGCTTCCGAGTCACATGTTTATGTCCGGGAGTTAAGTTTTCGGCACCGTAAACTTTGTTTCCGATTATCTGTTCGGCATTTCCTTGTGCATTCAGCGTGCATGTTCTCAGTAAATCTCTGCTCATCAAAAATTGAAACAATATCTTCACTGGCAAAACAGGTTACATACCCTGTGATCGGTTACGATTGCTTACGTTTTACAAAAGACTTACTTCACCGCTTTCCAGTTCATAAAAAGCCGGAACGATTTTGAGTTTTCCGGCCTTGACCAGATCGGCCATGATTGGTTCAGATTCCTGCAGTTGTCTGGCTGTCATTCTGGCAACTTCCCTGGCGGCATTATCGGTGAGATCTCCTTCCTGATCCCGGACTTTATCCACAGCAGGTTGAATGGCAGGAATAAGGGATGCGATATGACCTTCCAGCTCAGCACCTTCGGCCACTGCTCCAATGGCGCCACAGTTGGTGTGTCCCAGTACAACGATCAGCGGAGTATCCAGATGGGCTGCCGCATACTCAAGACTTCCCAGCAACTGATCATTTAAAATATTTCCGGCAACCCGAACCACAAAAAGGTCACCCAGCCCCTGATCAAAAAGTACTTCCGGTGGTACACGGGAATCGGCGCAGGCCAGTACTGCAGCAAAGGGGGCCTGACCACTGCCAAGGGCAATGCGTCGTTCACCATCTTGATTGGGATGGTTGAGTGAGGTATTGACAAAACGTTTATTGCCGTCTAAAAGCTGTTGTAATGCCACTTCGGGGTTTGGCATGATGGGTCTGGTCATGGAATTCTCCTTCCTGGTACGTTCGACATATTTAAAAAGTTCAAAAAATTGTATTTCGTTTCAAATTGCAACAAAGGCAATTCATAGCGCTCTTTTCAGGAATGTCAAGGAATTTAAAATGCGGAATGGCAGGGGGTCGCAAAAGGGGCA
>Ga0256826_1001508_pt1 | contig 14441 bp, 14 predicted proteins | sample CV79metaG_FD_185975 | JGI IMG/M metagenome (GOLD analysis project Ga0256826, IMG submission 185975) | Hydrothermal vent microbial communities from East Pacific Rise, Pacific Ocean - CV79 | ecosystem: Environmental > Aquatic > Marine > Hydrothermal vents | place: Pacific Ocean: East Pacific Rise...
AAGGTATTAAGCTTTTTATTTTTTTTATTACCTCATCATCAATTAAAATACTAGCATGAAAGTACTCACCACCATGAACAACCCTATGACCAACCGCATCTAAATCTGAAAAACTATTAAGTATTTTTTTTTCATTAAGTATATTTATGATTTTATTTAAAGCTTCATGATGATTATCAATACAATCTTCAATAAGTATTTTCTCATCATCATTTTTTAAAATTATTTTAGAACTAGTCTCCCCTATTTTCTCAATACTAATACTAACTAATACACATTCATCTTTCATATCAAATAATTGAAATTTTATAGATGAACTCCCAGAATTTACTACTGCTATTTTCATTATACTTTACCTGCTTGAATAGCTGTAATTGCTACTGTATTTACTATATCTTCTACTAAACAGCCACGACTTAAATCATTTATGGGTTTATTTAATCCTTGAAGTATTGGTCCAATAGCTACTGCTCCACTTGAGCGTTGAACTGCCTTATATGTATTGTTCCCAGTATTTAAATCAGGAAATACAAAGACAGTAGCTTCTCCAGCAACTTTAGAATCTGGAAGCTTTTTTTGTGCTACTTTTTTATCTATTGCTGCATCATACTGGATTGGTCCCTCACTTAAAATATCAGGATGATTTGTTTGTAGAAGTTTAGTAGCTTCTTTTACCTTATCTACATCAACCCCTGTTCCACTTTTTCCTGTTGAGTATGAAAGCATAGCAACTTTTGGAGTTATTCCAAAAGCTTCAGCAGTTTTTGCAGATGAGTAAGCGATTTGAGAAAGTTCATCTGCATTTGGGTCTTGATTTACAGCACAATCACCATAGACTAAAACTTTTGTCTTTAAACACATAAAAAATACAGATGAAACCACATTTGTATCTGGCATTGTTTTAATAATTTGCAGGGCTGGTCGGATGGTATCTCCAGTTGAGTGAATAGCCCCACTAACCATTCCATCAGCTAAACCAAGATGAACCATCATAGTAGCAAAATAATTTATATTTAACATAGTATCTCGTGCTACATTCAACTGTAAACCTTTTGATTTTCGCAATTTGAAAAAAGTTTGTGAAAACTGTTCAAGAAGATTTTCATCTGTATTATCTATAATTATTACTCCATCTAAATCTATTCCAAGTCTTTTATAATTAGTAACTAATTCTTCTTCTTTACCAAGTAAAATAATATCAGCTACCCCACGACGAATAATTATCTCAGCTGCTCTTAAAATCCTTTCATCACTACTCTCTGGAAGTACTATTTTTTTCTTATTTGAACGTGCTATTTCAAACAATTTATATTCAAACATTATTGGTGTCATTGTGCTTTGTGTATATGTTTTATTTATACGCTTTTCTATTGTTTGAATATCTACACTATCATGAAACATACCTAAAGCAAGTGCTATTTTACGCTTACAAGTTACTCTTAATCTTGCATATATTTTAGATAAGTTTCTTGCTGTAGTATAGGTATCACTCTTTACACTTAACATTGGTATATTAAAACTCTCTAACCCTTTTATAAGTTTTTTTATATTTTTATGAGCTTTCATATCATAAGGAAAAATTATGCCTGAAATATTTGGATAATTACTTGAGTATAATGAACCAAGTATCCCTAAAATCAGATCTGATCTATCTGCTGGAAGCACAATGAAATCACCCTCTTGAATACGATCTAAAAAATTATCTAAAGACAAAGCACCAACTTTAACTTGTTTTATAATTCGTAAATTATCATTTTCACCCATAAAGACAATCTTTGCATCTAGTTTATCAATAATATCTTGTATGCTTAGTCTATCTAGTTCTTTATTTTCTTTTAAAAGATAACAGTTAATCCCACTGCCCTCTAAAGTTATACTTAATCGTTCATGTTGATCTACATCCAATCTATTTACAAAAGTAGCAAAATGGCTACAGCCCTCAGCCTTTATGCTTTCATTTTCAACTAATATGCTTTCATATAAATCTACTACATTATTATCTTTTGCATTTATAATATTTATTATTGGTGAGTCAAAATTTTGTGCTATTTTAATATTTAAATCATAGTTCATAGCTATATTAAAAAAAGAACTACGAATCCCTTCACAAAGTACAAAATCATACTCTTTTTCAAGTTTTTTCAATTTATCTATAAGTTGATTTATCAATTCATTGACTTTATTTTTAGAGATCATTGACTCTACATAAGCTAAATCAAATCCATAAGTATCTTCATGAGGCATATCAATATTATATTTTTTCAATATAAAATCAATATCTCCATCTATAATATCTTTTTTATAAATTATAGGTCTAAAAAAAGCAACTTTATCAATATTTCTTTTTAATATTTCCATCATACCCATAGATACGAACAATGAACCAGCACCTCTTTCTTGTGCATAAATATAGAGTGATTTTATCTTCATCTAAAAACCTTAAAGTAATGTAGTATATAATACATAGATTTTAATAAAAAGAAGATTTATGACGTGTATATGTGGTAGTAAAAAATCATTTGATGAGTGTTGTGGTGCAATTTTAAACAATTTACGACAAGCATCTTCAGCAGAAGAACTCATGAGAAGCAGATATAGTGCTTATGTTCGTGGTGATGGAAGATATTTAGTTCTTAGTACAGTTAAACAAAATCGTTATGAAGATGATGCTGAGTTAATTGAAGAATTTTCTTCAAAAAATGAGTGGTTAAAGCTAGATATCTTAGATATTGCAAAAAATATTGTTGAATTTAAAGCATATTATAAAGAAAATAATAAAATAAAAGTCCTTCATGAGCGAAGCAATTTTATAAAAGAAAATGGGGTTTGGCTTTATGTTGATGGTATACTCTTTAACTCTAAAGTAGAAAGAAATGAGAGTTGCCCTTGTGGAAGTGGTAAAAAATTTAAAAAGTGTTGTGCTTAAACACTTTTTAAATATACAAAACTTTTTTTAGTGAAGTTGTGTTTCTCATAAAATCTATGGGCAGCTTTTTTTTCTAATCCAGAAGATAAAACAATATTTTCACACATACCCATTTTTGCATAATCATGAAGATAATCAAGCATCATTTCGCCATACTTTTTACCTCGATATTTTTCATCTGTAACTAACTCATATATAAAAAGATGTCTTTTATGGTAAAGATTTGTTTGAATATTTACACCAGCATAAGTGATAAGCTCTTCACCATCAAAAATACCAATCATTTTATACTCCATATCTCTCATCTCATAAATCAAGTCTTCAAACTCTTTGTACGATAAGTTTACTCTGAGTTGCTTTAGGACATCATAGGCGGTATATAGTTCTTTTAAATCTAATTCTCTTATTTGCATACTGTATTTTATAATAAATTTGTTACAATTGGTGTAAAAAATTATTTAAGGAATAAAGAAATGATAAAAAGACATCATAATAATGTAGCAATTATTGGAGGTGGGATTTCTGGAACTGCACTTCTTTACACACTTGCGAAATATACAGACATAGAAAATATTGCTCTTTTTGAAAAATATAGTGATTTTGCTACACTAAATTCTAGTGCAAAAGGAAACTCACAAACTCTTCATTGTGGAGATATAGAAACAAACTATACTTTAGAAAAAGCAAAAATTACAAACCGTACAGCATCAATGGTTGAAAACTATGGTTTACTTTATGGTTATGAAAATAAGTATATGTTTCAAATTCCTAAAATGGCTCTTGGTGTTGGTGATGAAGAAGTAAAATTTATTAAAGATAGATATGAAGAGTTTAAAGATGAATTTCCATATATGGAGTACTGGGACAAAGAAAAACTACGTGAACTAGAACCTGCCCTACTTAAAGGCAGAGATGAAAATGAAGATATAGCAGCTATGGGGACAGATAAAAGATGGTCAGCTGTTGATTTTGGAGAAATTTCAAAAAGTTTTGTAAGAAATGCAAAAAAAGAAAATTCTAAAATAGATATTCACCTATCAAAAGAGGTAGAAACAATCAATAAAATTGGTGATAAGTTTGAGCTTATTGTTGATGGTAAACCTTTTTATGCTGATTATGTTGTAGTAAATGCTGGTGCGCATTCACTACTTTTAGCTCATAAAATGGGTCATGGTAAAGATTTTTCTTGTTTACCTGTTGGTGGTAGTTTTTACTATTCAAAAATAGACTCACTAAAATCTAAAGTTTACACTATCCAAAATCCTAAGCTTCCTTTTGCAGCCATTCATGGAGATCCAGATATTATTCATGATAATACTGTTCGTTTTGGACCAACTGCTATTGTATTACCAAAACTAGAACGTTATCATCATGCTCATTTTTTAGATTTTCTAGAAACTTTAGCACCATCAAAAGAGGTTATAGAAGTATTTTATGACTTGATGCATGATGAAGATATTCGTGAGTATGCTATCAAAAACTTTTTATATGAAGTTCCAGGTATTAGAACAAAACTTTTTGCAAAAGAAGTTAGAAAAATAGTACCATTTATGACAGAAGATGATATAGAATTTGCAGAGGGTGTTGGTGGACTTAGACCTCAAGTTATCGATAAAAAAACAAAAAAACTTTTTCTAGGAGAAGCAAAGATAGAAACAGGTGAAGGTATTGTTTTTAACATGACACCATCACCTGGGGCTACATCTTGCTTGGGTAATGCATTTACTGATGCGGAGCTTTTATGTGATTTTTTAGGCAATAAATTTAATACTAAAAAATTTAATCAAGAGCTTGTAAAAGAGTTATAATCAACTTTTAATTAACTCTTGGATATAATCGCAAAAATATTATATCCAAGGGTATTCACACATGGTAACAGTTCAAAATCTAATTATGCGTTATGGAAATAGAGTTTTATTTCAAGACATAAACCTAAAACTTGACCGTCATAAACGCTACGGTCTTATTGGTGCAAATGGTGCTGGTAAAACAACTTTTTTAAACATTCTTTCAGGTCAAATCAACGAGTACGAGGGTGATGTAGTTATCCCTAAAGCTAACAAAGTTGGTGTTTTAGGTCAAAATCAATATGCTTTTGAAGATTACACAATTATGGACGCTGTTCTTTATGGAAATAAAAGACTTTATGATGCTGTAAAAGAAAAAGAAGTACTTTATGCAACTGGAGATTTTGAAGATGATGCTGTTAACAATCGTTTAGCTGAACTTGAAGTAATAAGTGTTGAAGAAGACCCAACTTATGAATATGAAGTAAATATTGGTAAAATTTTAGAAAATGTTGGAATCCCCGCATCTGATCATTACAACCTAATGTCTACTCTTGATTCTGCTGATAAATTCAAAGTTTTACTAGCACAAGTTTTATACCCTAAGCCTGATGTATTGTTTCTTGATGAACCTACGAATAATCAAGATATTCAAACTATTTCTTGGTTAGAAAATGAGCTAAAAAGACATGAGGGAACTTTAGTAGTTATTTCTCATGATAGACACTTTTTAAATGCTGTTGTTACAAACATACTAGATGTTGATTACCAAAAAATCCGTGAATTTACTGGAACTTATGATGATTGGTATATTGCTGCAAATGTTTTAGCAAAGCAACTAGAGTTAGACAATGCTAAAATGGCAAAAGAAAAAGATGAACTAGAGGCTTTTGTTAGAAGATTCTCAGCAAATGCATCAAAAGCAAAACAAGCGACTTCAAGACAAAGAAAACTAGATAAAATGGAACTTCAAGATATTAAACCATCTTCTCGCCGTGATCCATCTATTGTATTTAAAGCAAAAAGAAGCATGGGTGATGAAGCGTTAGAAATTCACAATATTTCTCACTCTTATGGAGATAATGAAGTTCTTAAAGATGTAACTTTAAAGTTCGAGCCAGATGAAAAAGTAGCACTTATTGGTGGTAATGGTGTTGGTAAATCTACACTTCTTAAAATTCTCATGGAAGAGATAAAACCAAGTGATGGAGAAGTAAAATGGGGTGCTACAATTGAGCCTTCATACTTTCCACAAGACACGGCAGATACAATCTCTGGAGAAGGTACACTTTATGACTGGTTAAGAGCATTTGATCCAAAGCGTGAAATTGCTGAAATTCGTAACTGTCTTGGTCGTATGCTATTTAATGGTGAGCAACAAGAAAAATCTGTTGTAAGTATCTCTGGTGGGGAAAAACATCGTATGATGCTTTCTAAAATGATGCTTGAGAGTGGAAACTTTCTAGTTCTTGATGAACCATCAAATCACCTTGATCTTGAGGCTATTGTTGCACTTGGTGAAGCTCTTCTTAACTTTAAAGGAAATGTTATCTGTGTATCTCATGATAGAGAGTTACTAGATGCTTATGCAAATCGTATTATTGAGATTCAAGCTGATGGAAGTTTAATTGACTTTAAAGGCTCTTATGAAGAGTTTGCAGAGGCTAGAAGTAAAGGAGAGATTTAATCTCTTTTTTACATAATAAAATTATATTTATGTAGTTTTCCATAACTAACAAAATAAAGTCCAATTTAGGAGTACACCTAATGAATACTACACAAAACAATTCAAAAATACTATTAGCATTCAACAAACCCAAGGGTTATATTGTTACACGTTCTGATGATTTAGGGCGAAAAATAGTTTATGACCTTTTACCTGAATGGGTTTATAATGATGGGTGGATGCCTATTGGTCGTCTTGATTTAGAATCCAAAGGACTCTTATTATTTACAACAGATGGAAAAACTGGAAATAAATTAACTAAACCAGGAAATTGTATTAAGATATATGAAATATGGGTTAGAGGTCATGTAACAGATGAGCATATTGCAGCTGCGTTAAAAGGAATCAAAAGTAAAGAGGATTTACTAAAAGCTCTTGTTGTTGAGAAAATAGGTATGGGTGGAGCTAAAACAAAACTAAGAGTACAAATTGATGAAGGTAAAAATCGACATATTCGCCGACTTTTTGGAGCAATGAAAGACCAAAAATTTGGAACACCACTAAAAGTATTAGAACTAAAAAGAGTTAGTATTGGTAGTTTTAAACTAAATCTTCAAAGTGCTAAATGGGCTTTTCTTTCATTAAATGAAGAAAAAATGCTACTTAAAAATCTTAATTAAAGGATATACTATATGACTCAGGAAATAGATCTAATAATAAAATCAGAATTTGTAAGAGCTTTTAAAGATGGTTATCCATTAATTTCTAAAGAATCCATAGTTAGTTGGGATAAGGTTACAGAAGAAGGTTGCATACTTAACCTTTTTGATGAGAAAAAAAAGTTTATTCTTAAAGCTTATCATGGTGTACAAAATAAAGGCTATGGTTGGGCATTATCTACAAATAAAGATGAAAAGATAAACTCTACTTTTTTTGAAAAAAAGATTAAATCTGCACTAAAGTATAGAAAAGATTTTTTTACTGATAAAAGTACTACCGCATATAGAGTTCTAAATGGAGAGGGTGATGGTCTAGGTGGATTAACTATCGATTACTTTGATGGTTACTATTTACTAACATGGTATAGTTTAGGTATTTATGAATTTAAAGCTGACATTTTAGAAGCATTAAAAAATAGTGTTGAGTACAAAGGCATATATCAAAAAAAACGCTTTGATTCAAAAGGTAAATATCTTGATGATAACGATGATTTTATTTGTGGAGATAAAGCACCAGTTCCTCTTTTAGTTAAAGAAAGTGGAGCAACTTTTGCAATTTATTTAGATGATGGAGCTATGGTTGGTGTGTTTTTAGACCAAAGAGATGTTAGAAAAACTATTCGGGATAAATATACTCATAAAAAAACTGTTTTAAATACTTTTTCTTATACTGGTGCTTTTTCAGTTTTTGCAGCACTTGGAGGTGCTACTAAAACAACAAGTGTAGATTTAGCAAAACGTAGTCTTCGCAAAACTATAGAACAATTTGAAGTCAATAAAATTATTTCTAAAAACCAAGATATTATAGTTGAAGATGTATTTAACTATTTTAAATATGCTGTGAAAAAGAAACTATTATTTGATTTAGTTGTTTTAGATCCACCTAGTTTTGCAAGAAGTAAAAAACGTACATTTTCTGCTTCAAAAGATTATGTAAATCTGTTAAAAGAAGCTATCCAAATCACAAAAAAAGGTGGAATCATTGTAGCTTCTACTAATTCTGCGAACTTTAGTATGATGACTTTTAGTGACTTTATATCTAAAGCATTTAGGGAATTAAATGGAAGATATGAAGTCAAAGAAAGATTCTCTCTGCCAAAAGATTTTAAAGTTTTAGATAAGTTTAAAGAGGGTAATTACCTTAAAGTAGTGTTTATTGAAAAAATTAAATAAGATTGCTATTATAGGGGCTGGACCTGCAGGACTAATGGCCGCTCAAGTATTATCTAATGCTGGTCATGCACCTATAGTTTTTGATTCTATGCCTTCTGCCGCACGTAAATTTTTACGTGCAGGACGTGGTGGATTAAACCTAACTCATATAGAAGATTTTTCTCTTTTTTCTAGTCGTTATTTTGAAGCACAAACTTTTTTACAAACTACTCTAAATGGGTTTACACCTAGTAATATGAGGCAATGGGCAAAAGACCTTGGATTTGAAACATTTGTTGGATCTTCTGGAAAAGTTTATCCAGTAGATAAAAAAGCTGCTCCATTACTACGAGCTTGGATACACAAACTAAAAGCAAATGGTACACAATTTAAAATGAAACATCATTTAATCTCTTGGACAAATGATATTTGGCAATTTAAAACATCTAATGGTTTTGAAAATCACTCTTTTGACGCAGTTATTTTAGCATTAGGTGGTGCATCTTGGCCTCAACTAGGTTCAACAGCTACTTGGACAAAGATACTTGAAGAAAAAGGGCTAAGTATAAGCCCACTTAAACCTGCAAATATGGGATTTAATGTAGCTTGGTCAAATATTTTTAAAGAAAAATTCTCTGGTAGTCCTCTAAAAAATGTAGAACTTAATTTTACAGATATTAATGGTAATCATCAATCTAAACTAGGTGAACTTTTAGTTAGTAAAAATGGGGTTGAAGGAAATTTAATCTATACCCATTCTAAATTTTTAAGAGAACAACTAGAGCAAAAAAATCCTTTTACAGTTTACTTAGACCTATTTCCTCATCGAAGTACAGATAAATTAAAAAAACAGTTAAGTGCTTCACGAGGAAAACAAAGTTTGAGTGCCTTTTGGAAACGTATAGGGTTAAGTGGTGTTAGAGCATCTTTACTCAGAGAAGTCCTAAATAAAGAGTCTTTAGTAGAGCCTGAGTTAGTAGCAAAAACACTTAAAAAGTTTCCATTAACTTTAGAATCTTTTAGACCAATTGAAGAAGCTATTAGTACAGCAGGTGGTTTAAAGTTTGAAAATTTAGATAAATATCTAATGCTCAAAAAATTTCCTAAAGTATTTTGTGTTGGTGAGATGCTAGACTGGGAAGCACCAACTGGAGGCTATCTACTAACTGGAGTAATGGGACAAGGTAAACAAGCTGCACAAGGTCTTTTAAGATTATTATAAAATAGATGTAAACGTTAAAGCCAAAGCATAAAATAACTTTAATATTTAATTTTTAAGGAATATTATACTTCAAGTTTAATACGATATATGATAAAATAAGCAAAATAAATTTCTATAGGCTAGTAATGATTAATGTTACCAAGACATATTTACCAAATAAAGAAAAATATAAAAAATATGTTGATGAGATATATGCTAATGGTTGGATAACAAACAATGGTCCACTTACTAAAAAGCTTGAAAAAGAGCTATGCAAATACTTAGGTGTTAAAAATATTTTGCTTGTTGCAAATGGTACAGCTGCTTTAGAAATTGCCTACAGAGTTTTAGACTTAGAGGGTTATGCAATAACTACACCTTTTTCATTTGTAGCAACTACAAGTTCTTTAGTTACAAATAACCTTAAGCCAATATTTGTTGATATTGATAAAAAAACTCTAAATATAGATGCAGAAAAAATTAAAAATGCTATAACACCAAATACTTCAGCTATTGTACCTGTTCACGTATTTGGAAATAGTTGTGATGTTGAAAAAATTTCAGAAATAGCTAAAGAGCATAAATTGAAAGTTATTTATGATGCAGCACATGCTTTTGATGTTGAGTATAAAGGTACAAATGTATTAAATTATGGTGACATATCTACTTTAAGTTTTCATGCTACTAAACTTTTTCATACTATTGAAGGTGGTGCATTAATTATCAATGATGATTCTTTAATACAAAAAGCAAAATATCTTATAAATTTTGGTATTGAAAATGCAGAATCAATACCAGAACTTGGAATCAATGCAAAAATGAATGAGTTTGAAGCTGCTATGGGTTTATGTTTATTAGATGAGATGAAAGAAGTTTCAAAAAAAAGAAAAACTCTTCATGAGAGATATAAAAACAAACTAAAAGATATAATTGAGATGCAAGAACAAAATTCAAATTCAAATCAAAATCATAGCTATTTTCCTATAATATTAAAGAATAATAAAGAGATGGTAGAGATAAAACAAAGACTAAATGATGCGAACATATTTCCCCGACGTTATTTTTATCCATCACTAGACACCCTTCACTACATAGAGCCAAAACAATTTTGTAAAAATTCAAGAGATATTGCTTCAAAAATTTTATGTCTACCACTGTATCCAGAACTAACTGAAAATGATCAAGTAAAAATTATAAATATAGTAAAATCTACACTAAGGAAAACTTCATGAATGAAAAATTCGATTTAGAATTCTGTTACAAGGGTGATAGAAAATATGTACATGGTACTGATATATTTACCAAACTTTTAGAGCGTTATGAAAATACACAAAAAATTGATATATCTTTTCATGGTATTAGCATAAATAATCTAACTTTTTTTACACAAAAACCTGAGAATAAAGAGATAACAGTTAGTTTTAGATGCTTAAATGATACAAATAAAATAAAAATATTTGGGGTACAAAATAAATCATCTATTAAGTGTAAATATGAATATTTAGAAAAAAATATAATTGATAATTCTCAAGTTAATTTAAATGAAAATTCTATAGAACTAAAGACAAAAACAAAATACTCTTTTATAGAACACATGGTAGCCATGAACAAAGCATTGGTAGAAAATCTATATACAGATATAAATGGAAAATGGTACTTTACCCGTCTTCAACTAAAAGAAAATATAGATATAGCAGATATAAAATCAATCAAATTAAATCTTCTCTCAAATTTTCAATTTAAACTTACAAAAAGTTCTATAATTGTAAATAATAAAGAAATTGGATTTATATACTTTTCATTAATACTTAAGGAGTCATGATGTTAGGAATACAAACCATAGCTTCATTTATCCCAAAAGAAAAAAAATCAAATTATGATTTAAAAGAAAAGTTTGATATAGATGATGACTTTATCGAAAATAAAATAGGTGTAAAACAACATAGTATTAAAAATAAAGATTTTAAAGCCTCAGATATGTGTGTAAAAGCTTTTGAAAATCTACAAAAAAAGAGTGATATAAATATATCTGAAATAGAATGTTGTATAGTTGTCACTCAAAATCCAGACTATAATATACCACATACTGCAGCTATAGTTCATGGTAAACTAGATTTACCTACAGAATGTGCTGCGTTTGATATATCTTTGGGTTGCTCTGGTTATATTTATGGACTTTCAAACATAACCTCATTTATGAAAAATAATAATATGAAAAAAGGCTTACTTTTTACATCTGATCAATACAGTGATATAGTAGATAATGATGATAAGAATACAGCCTTATTATTTGGTGATGCTTCAAGTGTAACTCTCATAAGTGATAATGCAAGCTTTATCCCTATTGATTTTAGTTTTGGAACAAATGGTAAGGAATATAAAGAGCTTATGTGTAAAGATAGCTTATATATGAATGGAAGAGCAGTATTTAGTTTTACAGCTACAACTGCTCCAAAACATATAAAAAAACTTCTTGATAAAAATAAACTTACAGATGATGATATATCTAAATACTATCTTCATCAAGGAAGTAAGTATATAGTAGATACTATTCGTAAACGCTTAAAAGTAGATAGTAAAAAAGTACCCTTTGATATGGCGGAGTATGGTAATACCATATCTTCATCAATCCCTATTATGTTAGAAAAAGATTTATCTTCTATGATAAAAAGTAAATTTGTGCTAAGTGCTTTTGGAGTTGGACTATCATGGGCATCAGCAATAATAGAAAAAATAAAATAAGGAATAAAAATGACAGTAACACAAGAAGATATTAGAGATATACTTGAAGAAGCAGATACTATGGCAGATATAGAATGTTTAAAAAATGATGTTGCACTAACTGAGCAAGATATTGATTCTTTAGATATGGCAAATATATACTTAATAATTGAAGAAAAATTTGATGTGAAGATACCGGATGAAGATATTACAAAACTATCAACTATTGATGGTATTATCTCATATCTAGCTAATAAGTAAAATGTCTAACGAATATATACTTTTTTTTAAACCTTTAAGTTTAGAAACTTTACAAAATAATATAAGAAGTATTGGTATAGAGTTCACTTTATCTAAAAATCTAGATATATCTACAAGCTTTATTGGTATATCAGATGGTCGTTATCCACAAGACAATACTATTTGTTTTGTGGATAGAGAAATTGAAAGTTCTACTTTTGATTTGTGTAAAAATATTTTAGTACTTACAAAACAAAAACTTCATGATAATTTTTTAAATACATTTGCTATTTACATAAATGATCCAAGGGAACTTTTTATAAAATTACTTAATTTGTACGATAAAAATAAACTGTGTTCCCCTTTTACTTCAAAGATTAAAAACCAAAAACCTACAATAAATAAGGATGCATATATAGATAAAAATGCAATCATTGAAGATGGTGTATCAGTTGGAGGTGGTAGTGTTATTTCAGCTGGTGTAGTATTAAAAAGAGGTAGTGTTATTGGAGAGAATTGTATAATTAGAGAAAACTGTACTATTGGCTGCAATGGTATAGCACTATATAAAACATCTAATGGAGATACTTTAAGATTTCCACATCTCGCTGGAGTAGAGATAGGTAATAATGTAGAACTTGGTTCTGGTGTTGTAGTTGTAAGAGGTACATTACTAAATACATCTATAGCTAATGATACAGTTATTGGAAATTTATCCAATATTGGTCATGGTGTTAAAATATCTAAAAAAGTTTGGATGTCGGTTGGTACGCTAGTTGGAGGAAACTGCAATATACTAGATGGAACAACTATTGGTCTAGGTGTAAATATTAGAGATAATTTAACTATAGGTAAAAATGTATCTATAGGTATGGGAAGTGTAGTTACAAAAAATATACCTTCAGACATATCTATATTTGGTAACCCCGCAAAAAAAATTCGTTCACTCTCAACTGGACCAAATCGATAGTAAAAAAGGTATAATCTATATAATGAATTCAATAACTCAAGATGAAATAATAAAAAATTGGAAAAATACTACAGATTTACCAACGCTAAGTATCTGTTGTACAACTTTTAATCATGAGAAATTTATAGAAGATACACTAGATAGTTTTTTAATGCAAAAAACTAATTTTATATTTGAAATTATTATTAGAGATGATGCTTCAACTGATGATACTGCTAAAATTATTAAAACTTATGTAGAAAAATATCCAAATATTATAAAACCTATATATGAAAAAGAAAATACTTTCTCAAAAGGTGTTAAACCAATGCCAGTAGCTATTAAAGTAGCTAGCGGTAAGTATATTGCTATTTGTGAGGGCGATGACTATTGGACTGATGCATTAAAAGTTCAAAAACAAGTTGATTTTTTAGAAAATAATAATGAGTATGTTATTACATATACAGATATAGAAGCTTTTGATGATAAAAAAATATTAAAAAATTTCATTAGTGGTGCAGTATGTGATTTAAGTGCACAAGATTTACAGAAATGTACATCAATCAATACTTTAACGGTATGTTTTAGAAATGTTATAGAGGTACCAAAAGAACATCAATGTTCGAAATATGGTGACTTATTTTTATGGTCACTACTTGGGGCTCATGGAAAAGGAAAGTTTTTAAAAAATATAAAACCATCAAGATATAGAGTGCATGATGGTGGTGTTCATTCTAAAAAAGATATAAATTATCAAATAGAGATGGAAACAATTACTTATGCTTCTTTATATACATATTATTTTAATATTGGTAATTATGAATTAGCACAGTATTTTAAAAACAGAATTAATGAATCATCATTTAAGATGTTTGAAACAAAAAAATTAAATCAGGTTTATTATAAAGAGATTAGGCGTAGAATAAAATATAGTATTAAAAATATTTTTAAAAACTTTAGAATTTAATTTTTTAAATTTAAGGTTAGTAAGCCATTTAATAAATATAAAAAGTAAGATATATTGTAAAAGAGATTAGAGATAAAATGACTTGTATAACTAGGCAGCGACCTACATTTCAA
>Ga0256826_1001509_pt1 | contig 14438 bp, 14 predicted proteins | sample CV79metaG_FD_185975 | JGI IMG/M metagenome (GOLD analysis project Ga0256826, IMG submission 185975) | Hydrothermal vent microbial communities from East Pacific Rise, Pacific Ocean - CV79 | ecosystem: Environmental > Aquatic > Marine > Hydrothermal vents | place: Pacific Ocean: East Pacific Rise...
CATTAATCCATACATCTCTTTAGAATACAATGCCAGTCTGTTGACCCGCGAACGTGACGCAATTTTAATTGCAGACGATATTAAAAAACTTATTAAACCTTTTGAAGATAGAGAAGTTGACGGGGTAAAAGTCTTTGATGAGCTTCGTGTCACAATGCCCGGAACAGGTGTGGTTAAAAATGATGTTGAGATTGCCCTTTCAGGTAAGAGTGATGAAGAACTCTTAGCCGGGCTTGAGCGCATTGAAAAGAAGATGAAAGAGAAAGAGGGTGTCTTTAATATTGCTAATGATGCTACTGAAGGGGAAAAGGAACTTAAGTTAAAGATTAATGCTTATGGGCAAAAACTTGGCTTTACAGAAGAAGTTTTAAACAGAGAACTACGTGCGTATTACCTTAAGGGTGAGTATGGGAAGATGTTTAATGAGTCGGGGCTCGTGCGTATTCGTGTGGAGAGTAGTCAGAAAGATTCTTATGATGACTTGTATAGATTAGAGCTTAATGTTCCTGGTACGCAAAAGAGAGTACGTCTTAAAGAGATAACCGACTTTATCATTCAAACGGCGTATGTGAGTATTGATAAGTCAGATGGTAAACGTATACGTTCAATTTTTGCGAGCTTAAACAAAGAGATAATCACAGCAGGGGAAATAACAGAATTTTTAGAACCTTTAATGTTAGAGCTAAAAGAAGAGGGTTTTGGGGTTGATGTTAAGGGTGAACAAGAAGAGAACAATAAGACGAAACGTGAGCTTTCTCAGTCCGCATTAGTGGCACTATTCTTAATCTTTATTACCTTAGTATGGCTCTTTGACTCTTTAGTTAAACCGCTTATTATTCTTTCAAATGTTGTATTTTTAGTTTGGTTTGGTGTGCTTGCAGGGCATATGTTAATGGGAATGAACCTTACCATGCCAAGTCTTATAGGTGCTATTGGCTTAGCCGGAGTTGTGGTTAATGATGGGCTCTTGATGGTACTTTTTATTCAACAGGCTAAGAATATAGATGAACTTATACATAAGGCACGAACACGTCTACGACCTATTGTTTTAACTTCAATTACTACAGTACTTGGGCTTTCAACACTTATCTTTTTTGCTTCAGGTCAGGCGATGATTTTACAACCCATGGCAATCTCTTTAGGTTTTGGAATTGCTTGGGCAACTGTACTAAATCTTCTTTTTGTACCTCTACTTTACAGTGTGGTCTATAAGGTGAAAAAGGAAACCATTGAAAGCACTTGATATCCCCTTTGTTAAATACATAGGCATACAAGAAAATGAGAACGAACTCTCTTTAGATTTTAGTCAGAATGTTTTAAACCACATTAAAACTATACATGCCTGTGCGCAGTTTACCTTAGCGGAGACGCAAAGTGGTCTTCACCTTCAATCGCTTTTCCCTGAGCTAGAAGGTAAGGTGATTCCTCTTTTACGTGGAGCAGAAGTTAAGTATAAAAAACCGGCACTTGAAAAGATTGTAGCGTATGCAAGGTGTCGTGATGAAGCCATTGAAAAATTTACACTTCAGTTTGAAAAAAAAGGTAGAGCGAGTATAGAAATTTCTGTTGAGGTTAAAGATATAAATGATGTTTTAACTTCAGAAGCAAGCTTTACTTGGTTTGTCCAAAAACTCTAAAAACAACTTTAAATTAACTTCTTTGTCTTAGATTAATATTTCTTTATATATAATTTGTAAATATACCTATAAAAGGGCATGAAAGCCCTTTTAAGGCAAAGTGCGTCATTAGATTGAGCACTGATAAGGTAAGCACTAAGTTTGCTATGCTATAATCTGAAAATTTTATAAAAAAGAGATACTAACTATGAGTAAATATTCAGCACTATTTGAAGACGAAGATGATATCTTCTTAGGTTCACCAAAAAGTAAATTCTTTGATGTTGTGTTTAATGCAAACAACGATGTGGCACGTTATGAATTAGAAGACATGATAGACAGAATGGCAACTATGGAAATGATGCTTGAAGATAAGATGGGTTCTCTTGAAGAGATTGAAGACAAGATTAAAGAGCATAAATTTTCAAGAACTGCTGAAATTGAAGCCCATGCAAAAAATACTTATATTTATTACATGGGTGCTATTCTTTCTAAAAGCGAGTAGATGAAAAAAATTGCTGTTTTACTCCTTCTTATTTCAGTCTCTTTTTTAGAGGCTGAATGGAAACTTATAAAACAGGTCAGTTTGGAGAAAGATCAATTTCAAACTGCGGTGATTAGAGATGACACGCTAGTTCGTGTCTTAAAGTTTAGATGGACGCTTTTTGCGGGTGATGGCTTAACCATGCATCTAAATTATAACGATCAAGCCCATCAATTTATTTTTTATAAACATTATAAAAAAGACACTTTCAGTCTTCGTCTTCTTCCTAAGAAAGCGATATCAAAACGAGTCTCTTTTTTATATTTGGTTTTTAATAAATTTGATAACAAAGAGAAAAAAGCATATTTTGATATTTTTATAGATGACCCAGAAAAACGGGCGCTTATAGAAGTGAAAGAGAGTAAGTAGAGTAAATGTTACAAGCGGTTGAAGAGTGTATGCTCAAATGGGTTACGGACCTAGGTAGTGATGATATTAATGAACTGTTTAAGAACCTTCCTAAGGGTAAACGTTTACGTGCAAAACTGGTACTGAAAATTGCTGGTGCTTCTGAAGAAGCGGTAAAGTTAGCCGCTATTATCGAGCTTATTCATGCCGCTAGTCTTCTTCATGATGATGTTATTGATGAAGCCAAAACGCGCCGTGGTGTGCAGTCTGTTAATGCAACGGATGGTTCAAAAGTAGCGGTAATGATGGGTGATGTTCTTTACTCAAAGGCATACACAGAGTTAGTCTCTTTTGATGAACGCATTGCAAGAGCAGTGGCGCAAGCTGTAACGGTACTGTCTATTGGTGAATATGATGATGTGAAGATGGGTGAGGCTTTTAATGAAAATGAAGATGCTTACCTTGAGATGATTTACAAGAAAACAGCTTCTTTAATTGAAGCAACGGCTTACTGTGCGGCAGTTCTTGTGAATAAGAATGAAGAAGATTACAAACTTTATGGTAAGAACCTTGGCTTATCTTTTCAAATAATTGACGATATTTTAGATATTGTTTCAGATGAAAAAACCTTAGGTAAACCCGCCCTTAATGACTTTAAAGAAGGTAAAACAACCCTTCCTTATATGTATCTTTACAAGGCACTTGATGATGAAGGAAAAAAACGTCTTAAATCAGCACACCTTCAAACACTTGATACTAGTGAATCAGCTTGGATTAAGTCGCAAATGAAAGCCTTTAAGTCAGTTGAACAGTCGTATATTTTAGCGCGTAAGTTAAGTGACGACGCGATTACAATTATGGCAAAACATGATGAAAAAGAGTTAATGGGTATTTTAGAAGAGATGATGAAGAGAGAGTTTTAATGCACTACTTGTTAATTAGTTTTTCGCATCATAACTCTACTCTAGAGATACGTGAAAAATTAGCCCTAAACAGTGACCCAGAATTAAATCTCTGTTTAGGAAAAATGTTACAACATGAAGCCATTAACGAAGGCATTATTGTCTCAACTTGTAATCGTTTAGAAGTTCTGACTTCGGTTGACAATGTTTTAGAAGCTACAAATTATATCTTTGATCTTTTAAGTAAAAATGCAGGCTTGTCACTTCATGAGCTAGAAGGTCGCGCAGATGTTTACGAAGATCAAGGGGCAATGCACCACCTTTTTAATGTGACTTCTTCACTTGACTCAATGGTTATTGGTGAGACTCAAATTGTTAAACAACTTAAAGATGCTTACAAGTTCTCTCTTGAACATAACTTCTGTTCGCATAAACTTTCACGTGCTATGCATTACGCGTTTAGATGTGCTGCAGAAGTGAGAAACAGCTCGTCTATCTCCTCTAAACCAGTTTCTATTGCAAGTGTTGCTGTAAACAAGGCAAAGAAACAGTTTCCAAGTATAGAGGGAAAAAAAGCGCTTATCATTGGGGCAGGTGAAATGAGTCGTTTATGTGCTCAACACCTTTCAACGGCAGGCTGTAAATGTGTCATTATGAACCGTACACGTGAAAAAGCACAGTTAATTGCAGATGAGTGTGGTACTTTAGTCTGTGTAGATGACTATACTTCATTAAAGGCACAGATTAATGAGTGTGATTTAGTCTTTACGGCAACAGGCGCACCTCACGCGATTATTACTGCCGACATGATTGAAGCAACTTCGTTTGAGCGCCACTGGTTTGATATGGCTATTCCTAGAGATATTGATAACAGTTCTATGAGTGGGCTTACTATTCACCGTATTGATGACTTGAAAAACATTGTAAATGAGAACATGGCCCTTCGTGAAGATGAGGCAAAACTCTGTTACTCCATCGTTGGTCGTCATACGATTGAGTTTTTTGAACTGCTTCAAACGCTTTCTATTGAGCCAATGATTAAAGATATTTATGAACGTGCGCTTGGCTGTGCCAAAGAAGAAACAGAACGTGTGGTTTCAAAAGGCTATATTCCAAAAGAGTATGAGACTCAGATGCAAAAAATGAATGAACAAGTACTTAAACGTTTTTTACATGATGTAACTAAACGTATTCGTCAGGCTTCAAGTAGCAGTGACTCGGATGCACTTTTAGCCTCAATGAAGTACTTATGTGAAAATAATAACCAGAAAGAAGATGAATAGATGAGATTTACAAGATTATATGCACCCACAACAAAAGAAGCACCTCAAGGTGCAGTGTTAGCAAGTCATATTTACCTTTCACGTGCAGGTTTTATTGCTCAAGTAGCCAGTGGACTTTACAACTATCTTCCTTTAGGAAAACGTGTTCTTAAAAAGATTGAGACTATCATTAATGAAGAGATGGCTAAGGTGTATGCTCAAGAAGTTGAACTCTCTTTTGTAACGCCAATAGAGCTTTGGGAAGAGAGTGGCCGTGCTGAAAAGTTTGGAAAAGAACTTTTACGTATAAAAGATAGAAAAGATAAGAGTTTTGTTTTAGGACCAACGCATGAAGAGATGATGGTTAACATTGTTAGAAAAAAAATCACTTCTTACAAGCAACTACCTCTTAACCTTTACCAGATGAAAATCAAGTTTCGTGATGAAGCAAGACCGCGTTACGGTGTGATGCGTGGACGTGAGTTCTTAATGAAAGATGCTTACAGTTTCCATGCATCTGAAGAAGACTTAGACAGAGAATTTACAACGATGGAAGCAGCCTATAAGACGATTTTAACTCGCTTAGGGCTTGACTTTAAAGTAGTTGAAGCGGACTCGGGTTCTATTGGCGGTTCGGGTTCTAAAGAGCTTATGGTTATTGCGGACAGTGGTGAAGATACCTTAGCAGTATGTGACTCTTGTGAGTATGGAGCTAACATTGAAGTCTTTATGAACTTAGAGGATGAAGACGAGGAAGCCGAAGTAAAAGAATATACCGACATTAAAGAACTTAAGGGTGATGATAATTGTCCTCACTGTTCAGGAAAACTTTCTTTAACCAAGGGTATTGAAGTCGGGCATATCTTTAAATTAGGAACGACTTACTCTAAACCTTTAGGCTGTACTTACCTTGATGAAAATGGTTCAAGCCAAGATATGATTATGGGAACGTACGGAATGGGTGTCTCACGTATTATGGCGGCAGTAATTGAACAACATCATGATGAAAAAGGCTGTATTTGGACAGATGCAACTACACCTTACCGTGTCAATATCTTAGTTTCTAATATTAAAGATGAAGAGCAGTTGGCTTATGCTGAAAACCTTTACACAGAGTTAAATGAACGAGGTGTTGAAGTTATCATTGATGATAGAAAAGAACGTTTTGGCTTTAAGATGAAAGACGCCGAACTTATTGGTTTTCCTTACACTGTAATTGTCGGGAAAAACCTTGTTAACGGCATGGTTCAAATTGCTCCACGATTAGGCGATAAAATTGAAGTTGCTAAGGATGACTTACTTAGTAATCTTATGGAGATGTTGGGATGATATATTTCTTTCTTTATCTTTTTCTAGAAGTGATGGTTTCGGTTCAAGTAGGAAGCATCTTAGGTGGGATAGGGACATTTTTAGAGATTATGGTGTCAGGGCTTTTAGGCGTGGCACTTTTACTAAATGTAAAAACAACTATGGTTGAGTCACTTAAAGCTATGTCAAACAACTGTATCAATATGAAGCAGTTTCAAGAGTTAAATATATTTGCCCTTTTAGGTGCAATTTTTTTAATTTTACCGGGAATTTTAAGTGACATGATTGGTCTGTTTATGCAGTTTTCTGTGTTTACAGGGTTAATCATTAGTCGCTATAATAAGAACAATGGTCAATGTGACGAAGAACCTCAAAATTTTAATCCACATAAAGGAGATGACAATGTCATTGATGTCGAAATTATTAATAACGATACTCGCCTTAAGTAGTTTTTTACAGGCGAATGAAGATAAACTAATAGAATTCTTGCAAAAGGGAATAGGTCAAAATCCTAATGTTATCTCTTTAGATATTGACGTAGTAAAGACTATTGATTTAGACAAGCCTAAGGGTTGGAAAGCTTACATTGTTCAACTCAAAGGAAAAGCTAAAGGGCGTGACGGGAAACCTCAAGATATTTCTCAACGTTCTATTTACTTTGCAAGCCCGGAAGGTTTTATGACTTCGGAGCTTTATAATTTAGAAACAGGTGCTAAGCTAAATGCTTCAATTTCACCTGAATTTGATAAAAAATATTATGATAAGGCACACCACCTTTTTGGAAATGCTGACGCAGCCCATAAGGTCGTGATTTTTTCAGATCCATTATGTCCATTTTGTCGTACCTTTGTTCCTGAAGCGCTTTCTTTTATGAAAAAGTACCCAAAAACTTATAATGTTTACTACTACCATTTTCCTCTAAAATCACTTCACCCCGCTGCAGTTACTTTAGTTAAGGCAGCTACTGCGGCAGAGATGCAAGGTCGTAAGAACATTGTTTCGGGTTTGTACAAGGTAAAAGTGAATGGTCGTGAACCTAACCAACAAAAAATCCTTGACGCTTTTAATAAGGCTCAAAATACAAAAATAACCCTAGCTGATATCTCTACTAAAGCGGTAGACGAACATATTAAGCATGATATGAATGTAGCCCAAGAGCATATGGTAAACGGAACACCAAGCATGTTCTTAGATGGTAAAAAAGATAATTCAAAACTACTGTACAAAAAAGTAAAACTCGTAAAATAGGAAGAAATAGTGAAAAAATTAGTAATCGCAACACGTGGAAGTAAATTAGCACTTTGGCAATCAGAACACATTAAGGCACGTTTAGAAGAACTTCGTCCCGGTTTAGAAGTAGAACTTAAAATCATTATTACTTCTGGAGATAAAATTCAAGACGTTTCATTGTCTAAAATTGGTGGAAAGGGTCTGTTCTTAAAAGAACTAGAAGAAGCAATGTTAAGAGGTGAAGCACATATGGCTGTTCACTCTTTAAAAGATGTTCCAACCGTAATGCCAGAAGGTCTTCCGCTTGCCGCTATTACGCAACGTGAAGATTGTAGAGATGCTCTTCTTTCTCAAAAATATGACTCTTTAGCTAACCTTCCTCAAGGTGCAACAGTAGGAACTTCATCTCTTCGTCGTAAGATGCAACTACTTATGGTTCGTCCTGACTTAGTGATTAAAGACCTACGTGGAAATGTTGATACTCGTATTCGTAAACTTAAAGAGGGTCAATTTGACGCAATTATCTTGGCATCTGCTGGAATTAACCGTTTAGGTTTTACTACTCTTGTGAATCATGTTTATAATATTTCTCAAGACGAAATGGTTTCATCTATGGGTCAAGGTGCTCTTGGTCTTCAAACGATTGATGATAAAGAGATTTTTGAGCTTGTTCGTGAACTGAACCACAGACCTACTGAAATCGAAGTGACGGTTGAACGTGCCTTTGTTGATATCTTAGAAGGTGGTTGTCATGTGCCTATTGGCGTGAACGCTTCTTATGGTGAAGACGGTACGATTAAAGCAATGTGTACACTGGGTCTTCCTGACGCTTCTGAAGTACTTGCTGAGTCAATTGTTGGCTCTGACGCTAACTTTGAAACACTTGGAAAAGAGTTAGCACAAATGGTAATTGACAAAGGTGCGGTTGAACTTTTAGCTCGCGCTGACAAAATGGACTAAAATGCAAAATACTATCAATCTTCTTCGCTCTCATGGACTTCTTACGGAGATTCATGATGAGTTAGACATCTACTTAGAAATTCCTCATATCGCTTACATAGAGATTAAAAAAGAGAAGGCAAAAGCCCTTCTTTTTACCAATGTTGTTAATAAAAAAGATGGCATTAAATTTGAAGAACCTGTTTTAATGAATGTGTATGGTTCTTACGAAGCAACTGAACTTCTTTTTGGGCGTTCGGTTGAAGGTATTGCTACTGAGATTGAAGACCTTCTTCATATGAAACCTCCTTCAGGAATGAAAGATAAGTTCTCTATGATGGGTAAACTTTTTAATCTAAAAAACATCTTTCCTAAACGCCTAAAAGGTGAGGGTGCGTGTCAAGAAGTTAAATACCTTGAAGATGATGTTGATTTGAGTAAATTACCTATTCTTACAACTTGGGAAGAAGATGGTGGTCCTTTTATTACTATGGGTCAGGTTTATACCCAAAGTCTTGATGGAGAACTTCAAAACCTTGGAATGTACCGACTTCAGATGTATGACAACCAACATCTTGGAATGCACTGGCAGATTCATAAAGATGCATCTCACTTTTTTGATCAGTACCAAAGAGAAGGCAAAAAAATGCCTGTTTCTATTGCTATTGGTGGAAATCCTTTATATACCTGGGCAGCAACCGCACCACTTCCTTATGGAGTAAACGAGCTTCTTCTGTATGGTTTAATTACTAAAAAACCTGCACGCCTTGTTAAGTCATTAACCACACCTCTTTATATTCCTGAAGATGTGGATTATGTGATTGAAGGTTGGTTAGACCCTGACGAGATGAAAATAGAGGGACCTTTTGGTGATCACACGGGTTACTACACACTTGAAGAGCCGTATCCAGTGCTTAAAGTCTCTGCAATTACGCATAAAAAACGTCCTGTGTTTTTAGCTACGGTTGTAGGTAAACCGCCTTTAGAAGATAAGTACATGGGTTGGCCAACTGAGCGTATTTTCTTACCTCTACTCAAAACTACAGCGTCAGACTTAATTGACTACCATATGCCTGAAAATGGGGTTTTCCATAACCTTATTACGGCTAAGATGAAGGTAATGTACAAGGGTCATGCTAAACAGTTTATGCACGCTTTTTGGGGTGCAGGACAGATGAGTTTTGTTAAACATGCTATTTTTGTAGGCGAAGAGTCACCTAAGTTAAATAACTATAATTCTATTGTGCCTTATATTTTAAATCGTTTCCATCCGTCTCGTCTTCTCATCACAGAAGGGATTACTGACGCACTTGATCATTCAAGTCCTGAAGCCCTTGTTGGTGGTAAAATGGGTCTTGATTGTACAGGTAAACCGATGATTGAAGCACCAGTTATCATTAATGATGATGAACTGCTTGTTAAGTTACAAGAAAAAGACTCGTCTATTGTTGGTGTACGTCAATATATGCGTCATACTCGTAATCCTGTCATTGTGGTTAGTGTTAAGAAAAACTCTTCTATGAAGGTTGTTTTTGACAAGGTTAAAGATATTGATGTTGACATGCGTCTTATCGCTTTTGTGGATGAAGCAAAAAATGATTTAGACAATGCTTACATGTTAGTATGGCGTGTGGTTAACAATATTGACGCGCTTCGTGACCTTTATGTTACAGAGACAGTTGTTGGAATTGATGGGACAAATAAGAATAGTTTTGATGGTTATACACGTGAGTGGCCAGGTGATGTGGAGTGTACGCAGTCGGTGCTTAAATCACTCTATGAACGAGGAATAATAGAAAAAAACGATGCCTTGGAACATAAGTTTCAATTATAAAATGTTTCATTTTCACTCAAATGTGATAAAAAGATAGAGGAATTTTCTTTAAGAAGTAATTCATTTACCTTATGTGGCGTTTTTTAAGTCTTTAATGACTAGAATAAAGACAATTAACTTATTAAAGATTAAGAAAGCTTTTGGACTGGCCTCTTTTTCTCGCCTTACGGAGTGTGTTTATGAAATTTTCTTTAGCCTTAGTGTTTACCTTCTTTTTACTAGTAGTACCCGCTCTTGATGCCGCCGTTTACAAGGGTCAAAAAGTTTATGTTAAAAAATGTCGTAAATGCCACGGTGGTGGACTTAAAGTTGCAGCAAGTAAACGTATGCGAGAATGGAAAAAACTTCTGAACAGAAAGAACAAGGGTATTAAACTTGCTCAAATTCACTTAGATAGTAAAAAAGCAAAAAAATCTTGGAGATACTTTGATTCTAAAAAGTACAGAAAACGTGCACGTCATCTTAAAGACTTTATGGTTGAATATGCAAAAGACAGTGGTAACGTACCTGCGTGTAACTAAGCCTTCTGCCGAGGCTTATCGGTAAACCTTCATGAAACTAATTTTCTTTTTCTTGCAACTCTTAATAACTATTTCTCTTGGCTTTTTCGTCACGGCGTGTACGCCTAAAGTCAAGACACCTTCTGAGCCCGAAGTGCTTGTACTTCATGACCGTGATATCAAAGATCTTCAAACTACTTACCATGCCTACCAAAAGCTTGATGGTGTTGATGTTACTGTTTTTTTAAAAAACCAAGACTTAAGCGAGCAGGTAAACAACTCTTTTAATGGTTTTGAAAAAAATTTTATTGAGATGAACAGCAGTGCTTTTAGTAATGTGTTTTTTGGAAAAATAAAATTAAAAATCTCACAACAGAGTCTTCGTTCCCAGTTTCTTTTCTCTTTTAAACTTCAAGGGCATGAGCAGAGGATTTTTGGACATATTAAAGCACAACACTTTATAAAAGCGGGTGTGAACCAGTTTATTTTAGAAACAAACTTTAATGAGGTTGTTTTAGATAAAGTGGATGGTTCTGAGCTACAAGACAATGATGAAAACAGTCAACTTATACGCAGTGCAGTTGAAAACTTTGTGCACACCTTAAAAGTAGAGATGCTCAACAGTCCTTTAAGTATTGATGTTGATATGAATATTCTTTCCTCCATTAATGAAAATAGTATTTATAAGGCAGAAGATTATTCCACACATTTAGCACGACCTATTGTGATGAAGACGAAGATGAAAGCCTTTGTTCCTTATCTCTCTACGGAGGGTCTGCTTATTCTAGGGGCATCTAAACTTAAAAAAGAAGACGTAGGTGAGGTAAGTATTCAAGAACTTCCTTTACGCTTAAAAAATCAGGTAGATTCGGCACTTATGCTTTCCATGGGAACTTCATTATCACAAGTACAGAAGTATTCTTCTTATTATATTTCTAAAAAGTACATGGCAGAGCAGATGAATACAGCTTTTGCTTATATGGATATGCGTGTTATTAATAAGTTTTTTATGAAGTTAAATAGGGCAGATGCAAATATTTCTAAGTCCATTTATTTCTTTGATAAAAATAACTTACCTGCCTGCTCAGGGCTACAAGATGATTGTAAAAAGAATTTAAAGAGTTGTAACAAACACTGTCCTATGAAGTACGGTATTCAAAATTGTAGCTCGTGTGAAGAGATTAATAATCCTTTTGAGAAAGTGCGTTGTTTAAGTAAGATTGAGAGCTGTAGATCGAGTCAAGAAAAATCACTGTATCAATGCCATAAAAATGAGAATAACTGTGTTGCAAAAAATAGAAATGTTGAAAAAAACTGTGAAATTTATAATGTTCAAAAAATTTCTGTTTGTAGAGAGAAAAAAGATGATATCGTTTTTATTAATGATGAAATAGTCTTAGCAAAATTAAATCTTAACTTTACGGTTCCTTCTTCTTACGCAGTACAACGTCTACGAAGTATCAAGTTCAATAAGAATTTAACGCAGGTCGAAGTGATGCGAAACTTACATCTTAGTATGGAGTCTCAAACCTCTGTTTTACTTGAGATGAACTCTTATAAAGATTTAAACTGTACTTTTAAGATGACCAAAGCACTGCTTACGCACTCTGAACTTGACTATGTAAACCAAAAAAGAAAACTAAATATTTTGAGCCAAACCCTTTCAAATGGACGTTTAAAGTTAAGTGCCATAAGTAAACCAAGTTTTATGAGTAGTGAACTTAAAAACTCTCCTTATGAAGCCTTAATTAAAAGAAAAAACTTTACTCTAATGTGTACTTATCAAGGTATGCCAATGAAAAGTATTTCAGGTGAAGAACTTCTACAAAAAAAAGAGGTGCCTTACGCTTTAAACCCTCTGCTTTCTCAGATAGAACTCCCTTTTCAAGAAGAAGAACTTTCGTTTATTATCATGCCTGTTAAGTTGGGTACAGATATTTTACTCTTTCCTACAATTGAGCAAAAAGCCATAGGTTTTTCAAGACAAGCTCACTTTTACTAAGTTTCGCTAAAATACTACACTTTAAAAATCGGAGAATCGATTATGGAAAAAATGTGGTCAGGACGCTTTACTGAGAGCGCATCAACACTTTTAGATGAATTTAATGCTTCTATTATGTACGATAGAGAGTTATATGTTGAAGATATTGAAGGTTCTGTTGCTCACGCGACTATGCTTTGTGAACAAGGCATTCTTACAAAAGATGAACTAGATTTAATTAAAAAAGGTCTTGCTCAGGTTAAAGATGAGATTGAGTCAGGCGAGTTTGAATGGGTTCTTTCAGATGAAGACCTTCATATGGGAATTGAAAAACGTTTGACTGCCATTATTGGTGACGCAGGTAAAAAAGTACACACAGCTAGAAGTCGTAATGATCAAGTTGCCGTTGACTTTAGACGTTACGTACTTCGTAAAAATAAGGAAATTTCTTCTTTAATTCATGAAGTGATGGAAGCTTTTCATACGGTTGCTTCTAAACACTCAGAGACAATGATTCCAGGTATGACGCATTTACAACATGCGCAACCAACAAACTTTGCCTTTCACCTTATGGCATACGGTTCAATGTTTAAAAGAGATTTTGAAAGATTTCAAGACTCCTACCGTCGAAATAATATTTCTCCTTTAGGGTGTGCCGCATTAGCAGGAACACCACATAACATTAACCGTCAAAGTACTGCCGATGCCTTAGGGTTTGACTCAGTGAGTACAAACTGTTTAGATACGGTAAGTGACAGAGATTTTGCCATTGAAATTTTGTTTAATATCTCAATGTCTATGATGCATATTTCACGTCTTGCTGAAGAGATGATTTTATGGTCTTCGTATGAGTTTAAGTTCATCACTTTTTCAGATGCTTACTCAACAGGTTCTTCAATTATGCCTCAAAAGAAAAATCCTGACGCAGCTGAACTTCTTCGTGGAAAGTCAGGACGTGTTTATGGAAACCTAATGAGTCTTTTAACGGTAATGAAGGGTCTTCCTCTCGCGTACAACAAAGATACTCAAGAAGATAAAGAAGGTGTGTTTGACAGTGTTAAAACTATTGATATCTCTTTGAGAATTTTAAAAGAGTCTCTACTTACCTTAACAGTGCATGAAGACAACATGGCATCTGCTTGTAAGGTTGGACATCTTTCTGCAACAGATTTAGCAGACTACCTTGTGTCTCATTGTAATATCCCTTTCAGAGAAGCGCATTTCATCACAGGAAAGGCAGTGGCTAAGTCAGAAGAACTAGACATTGACCTAAGTGATATTGCCTTTGAAGAGCTTAAAGCAATTGATGCAAGAATTGAAGAGAATGTAATGCCATTTTTAAGCATTAAAAACTCTATGAATGCAAGAACTTCTGAGGGTGGAACGTCAACTGTTCGTACTGTTGAGCAGTTAGCCGTATTTAAAACATGGTTAAAAGATAACGCTTAATGAAAGTTGTTATAAAACATCAAGAGGGAATGAAGTTTGAAGCTCAGACTGCAAAGTCTTCTTTTGTTATTGATTGTCCTGTTATTTCTCCTGTGGAGTACTTTTTAGCAGGTATCATAACGTGTTCGGCAACAGATGTCATCTTGGTACCTAAGAATCAAGGTTATGAAGTAACTGAGCTTGAAGTTAGCGGTGATGTTATTAGAAATGAAGCTATGCCCCAAAAGTTCAATGAACTTCATTTAGAATATAGTTTCAACTCTTCTGCTAGCGATGAACTTGCTGAGCGTTGGGTTATGGCAAGCATTGAAACTTATTGTTCAACGCTTAATACCATTCGTGGGGTTACAAAATTGACATACTCAGTGACACATAATGGTATTAAAGTGAAAGAAAATGCAGAAATTATTTCAGGTGAAGTGACACCAACAGATTTTGGAGCAATTGATGGATGTTGCCCTTCTTAATTCTTAATTCTTCACTCTTTGCACCTAAAGTAAAACACTTTTTGTGCTTCCCTGTTGC
>Ga0256826_1001510_pt1 | contig 14434 bp, 8 predicted proteins | sample CV79metaG_FD_185975 | JGI IMG/M metagenome (GOLD analysis project Ga0256826, IMG submission 185975) | Hydrothermal vent microbial communities from East Pacific Rise, Pacific Ocean - CV79 | ecosystem: Environmental > Aquatic > Marine > Hydrothermal vents | place: Pacific Ocean: East Pacific Rise...
TCGTTGCTTATATAGAAGATATAAATCGTCTTGAAATCTAGTTACAAGATTTTTTAATTATTCCTCGCATAATCTCTTTTTATCTGTCTATTTTTTTTCTAAAAATACTTCAAGTAGAGGGGACTTGATATATTTAAAATCATTTCCTCTTGTAAATTGTTCTTTAACAAGACCCATTCCAAGTAAAAAATAATGAAATATTCGAGTATCTATTATTTTAGAAAAAGTATCTATTTTTCTATTGATTTTATACCCTTCCAATACTATTCCCTCTTGTATTAGTTCATTTAACTGAGGAAACTTACGGACTAAAAGAGATGTATATTTTTTTGATGTTCGAAATGCAGTATCTTCATCTCGTATTGAATGTAAAATTATTAATATTGATTGTTCTATTAATTCACTTTTCTGCCATTTATCTAAAAATCCAAGATTAAGTTTAAAAATCATAGTATAAAAAACTGTTATAAATTTTTCTTGTATAGTTAATTTAACAAAGTTGTTTGCTTCTTGAGTAAGATAATATTTATTTTCTTTTTTGATTATAAAGTTTAAATATATAGAAAACATAACTACTCTCATCGCTGGCATATGTTCATTTTCAATAAAATTAATTGTATTGTTTACACGATTTTTTTCTCTAATTGTTGGCATACAACATACTATCTTTTCAACTACACATTCTGGTATACAGGAATCTTCTATTAACTGGAGACCATCTCTTGGTATACTATTTAATAAAATTAATAATTCTTGAATAATAGGGACATTAATATTCTCGTATGAAAAGAACTCTGGCGATATTTTTAAATCTATCTCTTCTAATTTTTTACATTTTTCTTCTATATTTAACATAACAGTCCTTTTTAAAATATACACTTTGTATTTTAGATCCCTTAATTAGAGGTACTAAATAGTTACGAAAAATTATCTATTGTAGATATATTTTGGAATAAAATTTTTTCCGAACACCATTTTTTATAAAAAATCCACTTGTTATAAATTGAAAATCTTCAAGTAAATCTTTATCAATATCAGAATCATCTATCTCTATAATATAATTTTTTTTATCAATTGTTTTACGAATCAAAGATTCATTTTCTATAGTATAAACAGTATAAACTTCATTATCAAATTTTGATATAGCTTCATAAGTTGCTTTTCGTAAGAATTCACCTTGAGAAATATTTGTTAATTCTATAATTTGCTTTAATTTAGAAAAATATGAAGTATCTATATCAAAACTTATTTTCTTTTTTGCCATTTATTCCCTTTTTCTTATTTTAAAAAATATTATACTAAAAAACACTTGACTTTAAACTATTTATATTCTATAATCGATTACAGAATATAAATAGTTTTGTAATGAAACTTATAACAAAATAAGGTTATTTTTAAATGAAACTAAAAATAGTAGAAATTTATCTACCTAAACTGCTAAAAATTACAAATAGATATCTATCCTTTAACTCTATCTATAAAGATATAATCGATAAAGAAAGAGCTAAAGTCTTATTAAACTATAAGCTAGAATCTGTAATGAATAACATTGAAGTTCCAATCATTATTTTTTTAAATAATCAAGATAATTATATGGATAAAGAGTTTTTAAATGTAAATCAATTAGATAATTTACTGACATCTATTTCAATTCATATTGAATATATTATTAATATTGAACAATTAATCCTTTTTAAAATATTTTATAAAAATTATAATAATAAATTAGAAGAATTAGTAATAAATATTATATTTATCCAAAAAAATAAAGGAATAAATTATCCAAATATTGATACTGAAAAACAGGATTTCATGACTAAACTATTACTTATAAATAAGAGGGGTTCTCTTGATACTCAATTAATAGCTAAAATATTTCATGAAACTGATAAAGATTTGTTTTCAATTAAATTTAAATCATCGATAACAAAACATTTTTTTAGAGAAAAAAGAAAAACTTCATTTTTACAATCAAGCAAAACAAAAAATCCAAGACAAGTCTTATATTTACAAAAAAATGAGAAATATCTTAGTATAGAATCTATTAAATTAGATTCAAAGTTAATTTCTATTATTCATTGTCCAATTTGTGCAAAAGAACATAAAATATCAAATGATATTATCAATATTGAAGAGAATAATTTAATTTTTCATTGTGAACATATAGATACACAATTTGAAAAATATCAAATTTTCAAGATAAATATAAATATTTTCAAGGATGAAAATTTATTATCTATTGAAAATTCAATTTTAATTCAATTTTTTAAACGAAACATTCAACCTATCATCAAAAATAATGTTTATTTTATACAAATATTAAATAGTGAAACTGTTGAATATATTCATCTTAAAAGGTTCATAAAAATAAGTAAAAATAAAATAAGTAATAGGCTATCTACTTATCAATGTCCTATTTGTAATAAACAATATTTTATTAATTTCTCAGAAATAAATAAACAGAATTATACTGATATTAAAGAAAATATATTTATTCATTATAAAAAACTTTTTTTAAAAAAAAATATGAGGCTGGAGTTCCAATGTACTCATTCAAATACAGAATACAATCAATATAATAAACTTTCGAAAAAATTTATTCAAGATGAGAGCCTTTATAAACAATCTTTAAATTTGGTTGAAACATATTCTGGAAACTATTTGGATGGGAAAAAAGTAGTTTTTGTTTTAAGTGATGATTTTTATATTATTGATTTAAGTTACTTTATATGAATATATTTCATTATGACAACCAAGTATATGCACTTGATACTATTAAATATAATTTTTCAAAAATATTCCATAGAGCATTTAAAAAGGAACAGGATCTCTTTTTAAAAACATATAAGCTTAATAAAATTGATTTTATTTATAAAAAAAATAATACAAGAATACTTAAATCTATTGCTCAAAAGCATTTAATGGGTTCAACAAGATTTGAGGAGTATCATATCGCAAATATGTATTATAGATTACCATTAAATCAATTGATTTCAAAGCAATCAGCATCTTTAATTTTAAATTTTCATATTAATTATTTTTATAAAATAAAACAAAAAGATAATTATGCCGACATACCTTCTTTAATAAGATATTTTGTACATCTTGTTGAAATAATTGAATGTATTCATTGGCATAATATTCAAATAGATTTTTCAAATAATAAAAATTATTTGTCATCTATTTTAGAAAATATAAAATCAAAGAAAATTTCAATAAAAAAATCTATTAATATTATTGAAAAAATCAAAGAATTTGAATGGTCTCATTTTAGTAAAAAAATTAATTTACAGGATTTTCAATACCAACTCAATGAATTTATTAATGATAATAGTGATTATACTCTCATTATTAATGGTTTAGCATATAAAATAAAAAGTAATTTTATTGTAAAAAATCTTAACTTATTTAGTGAATTGAATTCTTTAGATATGTTTTATAATCAAACTTATATAAAAAAAGTTCAAATTACAGATGCAAATATTGTAGACACAACGCAACAAAATCTAAAATATTTTAATGATACACAATATATTACACAAACTAAAAAATATCTAGGAACTCTAGCTAAAGAGAATAGGATAGAAGAAAAATCAGCTTTAAAAGAAACTATTCAAGTAAAAATATCATTTAGGAAAAATTCTAAATCAGCTCAAGAAAAAAGAATTTTAGCAATATCTGCTTCTATTGCCAAAAATAAACTCCAACTTCCTTCCTTGTATAATATACCTAGCATAGGGGTTCTATCTACTTTTTGTAATTTTTTACTTTTAGAAGCTAAAACTGATATCGCTACTTTTTACAGTGGGATTTTTATAATTTCAATTATCACAGGGATGAATCCAGAAAATACAATAAAATCATTTTTTTTTGATAATAAAAAAAAGAAGCAAATTAACAATGAGATTACAGTGAAAATTTCAAGTGATTATTTTGCTGAATATAAACGATTTAATGAAGAAATTGGTCTTAAAACAACAAATGAAATTCAATATAAGATACCTTTTATACTACGCCACTATATCAAAAACTTACAGGAAATAAATATTAAATTTAACGAAGATGTTTTTAAAAAAGAACTTTTAGTGTTAGCTAAAAAATCTAATAAAACAATTCATATTAACTTTAACAAAATATTTATCTCTTCATTAATTCATAATAAAATCTTATATAAGGACATAAATACAGAATTATTATTGAGTTCTCAAAATATTGACCAAAATCTTACACCAATTCTAGCATATACGGCAATACAAAAAGATATGAATAAATATTCAAACTGGTTAAATGAATATATAGAAATTTTGGATTTAAAAAATGAATTACAAAAATATTTATTTGGGAAACCATTAGAAAATAAAGAGATTACAATTAATAGTTCAATAAAAACGGAGCTTATTGGATCAAGAAAATTAGTAAAAAAAGATATTTTTATAAAATTCCTTCTTAATATAGAATCTCTATTAAAAGAAGAAAAATGCTCTCAACATGAACGATTTAATCTATACTCTATTTATGTTAGATATACCCTTTCTCTCCTTTTAGGGTCTCGGGATTTTAAAATATCATTGGATTTTAATCGAATCAGTTGGAAAAAAGGGATATTACTAATAAAGGAAAAAGGTAGGTATGCAAATTCTGGTTACAGAATAATTCCTTTATCTACATTAGCAAAATCTATTATAAAAAATTATCTGTCTGTATTAAATGATTTTAATATTAATAAAAAACATACTGTTCTCTTTGAGAATAACATAATTATTCCTTCAACTCTAACAAACATTAAAAAAGTATTTCAAAATTTAAAATTTTATAAAAATCATCTTGAATTATATAAAATGATTGATTATATTCCATTAAATTTAGGACGCCATATAATTACGACAATGGTGACAGCAGAAGGGATTAAAAGAGATGATATGAATGCTTTTATGGGACATTCAATTAATGCTGGGGAACTTCTAGGATTAAACAGTTTACATAATACAAAGGAATATATTATTAAGTTTAAAGAAATTACAACTGAGATTTCAGAAATTTACAAATTAAAGGATATATACAAAGATGTTAGATTTTGAAAAAACATATGATTTTTTATATAAATCAAAAAAAGATATTCCAAAAAAATATTATAAATTTTATGATATTCTAATTATTAAGTTAGATGTACAAGAGATGAAAAAGTATATAAAAATCAGACATCATCGATTTATATTGTCTCAAGATTTCTTGATTTTCTTTTCAACAGATTCTTCTCTAATCAAATTGAAAAATAATAGTAATCAAATTTATAATTTCTTTGAGCATTTAAAAAATTATAATTTTATTCATGAGGATTCTGATTGTTTTCCAATAAAGCAACCAATGTCAAAAATAAATAAATATCATAATTTTTTAGCTAAAAATCATTTTTATTTAATCGATGAAATTACTGAGTTTATAAATTATATTCACAAAGAATTATCAATTATTAATTTGGAATTATCAATATTCATATCTTTAGTTTATTTTGAAGAACATAATTGGAATGAATTTGCTATTGAAAATTCATTTAAAAATGATTTATTTTGGAATGAAACTATTGGTTATCAATCTATCATTTCAGATGCTCTCCAAGATGGTTTCAAAAACATAAAAATTTATAAAATAAAAATTACATCTTTTTTATTATTAAAGAATAAAAAAGAAAAACTATTTTCAACAAAATATACAGATTTATTTGAATCTGCAAGAAAAATTATCCATCTTTTTTTTAAAAAAGATATTTCTTTAAATAACATAAGAAAAGCACTTATTTTCAATAATATAATGGATGAAAATCCTCTTATTACTGCCTGTAAATATAAAAAAACTTCAACAATTCCAATATCTTTATCTGAATTAAGCTATCTTGGAATTTCTATACCAATACATTTATCTAGTATAGAAATCAATAATTTAAAAATAATTCAAAAAAAAGTAAAAAATAAATGGATTAAAGAGATGGATGATTACTCTGACGAAACATATCTTGAAACAGAATTTGATTATAATTTTAAAATTGCACCTTTATTCTTTTTTATTGAAAATAAGAGAAGAGTGCATTTCTTAAAAAAGAAACAACGTGATTTAAAATTAAATCAAATTCAAACTGTTAAAAACAACATGTTAAAAAAAGTAGCAGATGAAAAAGACAAAACAACGATATTAGTTATACGCTATATAATTTCTCTCTTGAATCGAATATATGTTGGCAAAAAAATAGCAGATAAAATAGGAATTCAAACTTTTACTCAGTATATCAATATACTGAAAAATCATCTTTTTTTACATTTTTCAGATTATGAAAGTATAGATGAAAATAAGTTTTACTTTATTCTGGGCACACTTAAAAATGGAGGTATCAGTAAGAATACTTTTTTAAAATTAAAATATCTAATTGTAAATTTTTTTAATTTTCATAATAAAATATTTTCAAAATATGAATTTCATTTAAAATATATGTTTAAATCTATTGTTTTCGAAAAAGAAATAGACCTTATTTTATTAAAAATTGAAGAAACAATTAAACAGATTGCAAAGCAGAACAGTCATCGATATAGTAAAATATATAAAGAAATAGTAGAAGAATATCAAGCTTTTATAATATTAGGGTTTTACTCTGGACTTCGACTAAATGAGATAAGAACAAGGATGCATTCTGATTTATATAATGAGCCTCATTATATTTATAATAGTAGTATCAAAAAGAATGTTTTTTCTATTGATATAAATTTAAAAGGATTGAAATTAGATAAAAATGCACATAAAATTAATAGTTTCAAATCGTCAAATGCTAAAAGAAGAGTAATCTTTCATATTCGAAACAATAATCATGCAATAATATTTCAAAATTTTATAGAAAATAGTTATATTAAAAATAAAAAATATTTATTTAAAGATTTTGATGTAAAAAATAAAAAAAGATTTACAACTGTACTAAAATTATCAAAACTAAATTTTTTGAATAATATCATTCTCCAAGTTACAAATCGGTATTCAACATTACATTCAATGAGACACTCCTATGTAACATATTGGTTACTCTATCGAATAAAAGAAAACAAAACATTTAATGATGCTCTATTGAATTTATCCATAGAAGTGGGTCATGTTACCCCAACAATTACTATGCAAAACTATATGCACTATTCACTTATTGAGGAAATAATAAGAAATGAAAAATAAAGAAAAACTATTGAAAAATGATGTTAATTATCTTATTCTTGGAATTTCATCAGATGCCAACAATGAAATCGTAAACTCATTAATTGAAAATATTCGTACTAATTTCAATGAAATATTCTATTTTAAGATGGATAAAAATGACTCTGATATTAATAAAGAATTTCAAATAAATTATGTTGATTCTACAATAAATATATTTAGCTATTTAAGTAATCCATATATTGAAGAAAATATATTAGCTGATTATCATACCAATACTGCACTATATCTTAATAATTTATTTGATATTAAACCAGCGAATAGGAAGATATTCTACACTGAAGTATTAGAACTATTATTAGCAGATATTCATAATAATTTAGAAAAAGAATCTTTTTCACTCCTTGATTTTATAGATATTCTTGAAGAAATCATCACAAGAGCTAATATTCTCAATAAAACTATAAGTAATATCAAAAATAAACTTTCTATATTAGAAGATATAAAAAACATTTATCCTGTTAACTGGCTATTAGAAGAAGAATATCAAGATAATGCATTTAAAGTAAGATTAATCTTGGAAGATTATTTATTAAATAGACAAGACAACATAAAAAATATCAAGTTTAATATAAATAAGTATGTGGATAATGAAGAAACAATTGAATATTTATCTAAATTAAAAATTAAATTAAATGAATTTAAATATGAATTATCAAATGAACCCAAAACACTAGTACATCAATTAAATTATTTCAATGAAAGCAATAATCTCTATTATTTAAATATTTTTTTACTAACTATGATACAAGTCAAAAAATCTCAAATAAAACCAGATAAACCTTTTATTTTCATTCAAGGTTACCAAAAAAGTATTTTACAAAATTTAAAAGAAAGAAGAATAGAACTATTTAAATATTGTAATATTTGTTTTATTTTAGATGATATTAATCAAATGAATAAGACATATAGTGAAAATCTTGTGAAAATATATAGTAAAAATTATATGCCATTAATAGATTATTATGAAACATATTCTAAAAAATATAATGAATATTATTTTATTTACCATTAATATGCAAATAATAAGGAATACATTCCTTATTATTTATAACTTTTATGTTAATATATTTAACAATAAAAAAGGTTGATAAATGGCATTATTAGACGCATTAAAAGAATACTCATCTTTATTTTTGGCAAAAAAAACACCAAAATATGAAAGAGACTTATTACATAAAATTAATTCTAAAAATAGAATAGTAGGTATTGTCGGAGCAAAAGGTGTTGGAAAAACAACACTACTTTTACAGTATATGAAGAAGCAAAATCTATCTAATGAAGAGATGCTTTATATTAGTATAGATCATCCATTAATGAGCGCAACAACGATATTAGATATTGCTAAAGAGTTTGCTTCTTATGGAGGGAAACTTTTAATCCTAGATGAAATACATAATCAAGAATCTTTTGCTATTGATTTAAAGACTATTTGGGATTTTTTAGAAATAAATGTAATATTTTCAGGGTCTTCAGCTCTTCACCTTGATAATGCAGATTTAAGTAGAAGAGTTTTAAAATATACACTTCCTACTCTTTCATTTAGAGAATTTATAGAGATACAAACAGAGATACAACTTCCTAAACTTACTCTTGAAGATATATTATCAAATCATTCACAACATTCTCAAAAGATACTATCTATAATAAAACCACTGAAATATTTCAAAGATTATTTTAATTTTGGTTTTTATCCATTTTATTTAGAAGATGTAGATAGTGTAAGCATGAAATTAGCAGAAGCCATTAATAAAACAATAGATGTTGATTTGCTCCAAATATATAATATCGACCCTAAGAAATTAAGAAACATTAAAAAGATATTGACATTGTTATGTAGTTCTGTCCCATACAAACCAAATATTACAACATTAGCAGCATCTGTTGAAGTTGATCCAAAAACATTATATATTTATCTGGATGCTTTACAAAAAGCTAGAATTATAAGAATGGTATCAGCAACTTCAAGAGGTGAATCTATTATTAAAAAACCAGAAAAAATATACCTTGATAATCCAAATATGTTCAAAGTACTTTGTCAAACATCAGATATAGGAACATTAAGAGAAAGTTTTTTTAGTGGAATAATATGCAATGCAAAACATAATATTACCGCTTCTAAAAAAGGAGATTTTATTATTGATGAAAAATATACTATCGAAGTTGGTGGAAAAACTAAAAGCTTTAAACAAATAAAAGATATCAATAATTCTTATGTAGTTGCTGACAATATTGAGATAGGAATAGGTAATAAAATCCCTTTATATTTATTTGGTTTTTTATACTAAATCATGGGAATTTAATACTAAATTCAAGAAAATATTCTAAAAATATCTATTGATGGGGAATTGATAACAAACATAAAACTCTTACAGGAAATATATGCTATTTGTCTATTTATTAGAATAATTAGACAAATACAACCTAATAAACAAACAAATATTATAAAAATGATTAAAAAATAAATTATAAATTACAAATATTGTACTTAGAAAACAAATTTAATTTATCATTTAGTAAAAAAACTTCTTTTATAGAGCCAAAAATAAAAAAATATCAATTATATACTAGATTTCTTGCAAAACTAAAAATATAGTAAAATAAAACTAGAAGATATACTCGTATAAATCAACACAATAATTTAAAAAAATTTATTCCATGCAACATCGTTACATTATGAAATATTCTCCTCTAGTTTAATATAGTTTTCATCATTAATCTGTAAACTATCAAAGTAAACATTCATCAGCTTTTTACAGTCTAATGATTCGTGAAATTCTATATACTCAGTTACATCCTCTTTTAACTCTTTGATTTTATGTATTCATTAAGATAGATTTTTTCAACTTTAGCAATTCTCCAAAAGATTTCAATAGCGATATTATCAGTAGCTCTACCTTTACCATTCATAGAGATAGTAGGTATATCAATAATAATAATTATCAACTATGAAAAACGGGTCATATTTTAGATATTTTTCTAATCAATTTAAAAATATTCAGCCCACTATGATAGAAATCTTTGAATAATGGTATTAGTTGTAAAATCTCATCGGATTTACCTAGTATCTCGAAAATAAAGTAATCATAAGAATTAAATCTTTTAATAATCCCTTTAAAAAGAGATATTTAATTATTTAGTTCTTGGTTATAGTTTACATATGCTGTACTAGTGGTATAAATATCAAAATAGTAGAGTTAGCATTTTCTAAAAAATAAACTTAATAAAATTTGTACTTAGAAATAGTATACTATACTGCTAAACAAAATAATATAATTGGAATAATTATGAATGATAAAACTATCATTATAAATATAAATGAAGCAAATAAAGCACAAAAATATTCTAAAGATGGTCTTTTTCAGATAGACTCTTTTAAAAAAGTAGAAGATATACTTAAAGAACATAAAGTTGGAGACAATACTAAAAATATAGTTGATTGTAGGTTTCACGACACTATATTTATAGATGGTGCGAGAGGTGTTGGTAAAACAGCTTTTATGTTAAATATAAAAAGATTTTATGAAGATAAAAAAGACAATAAAAAATATCTATTTTTAGATCCAGTTGATCCAACTTTACTTGAACATACAGAGAAATTTTTAAGTGTTGTTTTAGCAAAAGTTGTAGAGAAAGTTAGTGATGATATAGATACCGTTGATGAAGATAAATCTCATAAATATTTTGAAGCATTATCAAACCTCTCAAAATCACTAAGTGCTATAAAAACTCTTTCAGATGATATAGGTATCGAAGAGATAGCTTCAAACAAATCTAGTTTGAAGTTAGAACAGTATGCACATGAGTTTTTTCAAGTTGTATCAAAAGAGATATATGGCTTTGATGGAATAGTAATTCTTATCGATGACATTGATATGGCTTTTGAGAAGGGTTTTGATGTTCTTGAAGTGGTAAGAAAGTATTTAGCTTCTCCTTATCTCATACCTATAGTAGCAGGAGACATGAAACTTTACAAAGAGATAGTAGAAACGCAGTTTATGAAAAAAATAGGCTTTCATGATGATATAAAATACCTACAGTCTATATGCAGTAAAGATAAACCATTGAAAGACTCTGATGAGTATAAAGCTAAACGTGGTTTACTTGATAATCTTGTTGAACAATATCTGCATAAACTTTTTCCTAGTGAGTATCATATACAGCTACAAGATATTTATACAATTTTAAAAACTTATAAAGTTGAGATAAAATTTAATGAAAAACTTTTAATAAATTATAATGACTTAAAAGATTTTGAAATACGTCTTATAAACTATGGGATAAATCAGAAAGAGTTTACATATAGAGTATTTACTAACAATACAAGAGATTTTGTTCAGTATATTTATAATAAGAAAGATACTTTTGAATATGCTTTCAAAGACTTTAAAATACAAAATAATGATAAAATAGAAAGCTTTTTAGTTTCAGATAGGTTTGATGAAATGATAAAAGATAGGTTTATAAAAAAACGAGAAGAACATAAAAAATCTTTACAATTAACAGCAGATTTTTATAGGTATTCAGCAGATGTAGATAAAAAAAGATTATCATTGCTTTTAGATAATGATGTAAATGCTTTTACAGATAAAGGTTATTCAATACACAGAGCTTTACGTGGTGATTTTTTTATGAAAGAGGAACAGCCATTTAATAAAATAGACAAAGAAATAATACGAAATAAATTAGATTTTCCAAAATATTTTACACAATACAAAAATGTAATTGAAGATTTAAAAGAAAATTACAATAAAGAATATACAATTTTTGATTTAATGTTGCATAGAGATTATTATACAAATACAAATACAAAACATTTATTTATTACAGGAAAGTTTATTGAATTTATTGTTTGTTTAGTTGATAATACATTAGAAAACAGATTTAAAGTTGTAAACAATATATCAAATATAATTTTTAGTGAAATATCAAAAAACAATTATATCAAATTTTATAGTACAGAGAATGAAGAAGAAGAAACAGATAATAGCGAGCATATTGATCTATTAGAAGATAAATTTGATAATATATTTTCTAACAAAAATTTACCAAAATTTACACCATTTATATCAAGTATTTTTCTTTATGAAATACTAAAAAAGTATATGAATAATCTTAACATCTTTAAAGTTGGAAAACATTTAAGAGAGGTTGAAGATGAAAATAAATTTAATGATGAATATAATAAACTTTATAGGGAAGTGCCTTATTTTAACAATATGCAAAAAGTTTTATACATTTTATTAAATTCTATTGCATATTTTGAACTTAATAGTAAACCTTCAAAAGAGAATATTGCACTCGGTAAAGATATTAAAAATATAAATAAATCAAGAACATATAATATAAATATTAGAAAAATTATAGAAAGTAGAGATAATTATGAATCATCATTAACTTTATTTATTTATGATATTTTTAAAGATAGCTTAGGATTATTAGAGAAAAATTCTTTATTTGTAAACACTTATGAGGAATTAATGGATATTGATAAAGTGTTAAAAAGAAAATTAAAAGAATTTGGATGGGATTTTAGTAAAAAAATAATGTTAGACGAGGATAAAGAAAAAGTACTTGATAATATATTGAAAGGTATAGAAAATTTAGATACTGATTTAAGACGTGGGATTTTAATGTATCCAAGATTTAAAGAGAATTTTATAAATTATACATATAAGAAGAAAGCAAAAGTAAAAGATAAAGCAGAAAAACTAAGAATAATGCTAGAAGAAGAAAATTTAAGTATCAGAGAAGAATAATCTCAATGCTTAAAAACAACCTAAAAGACATAGCAAACATAGTCCTTCTCAGAAGTGACAAAATACTCTATGAACTTTTAAATAACTCTCAACATAGAATCAACAAAGAGAGTATTGCATATATTCATGGTATGCAAGACTTCTACCCTAACAGTTTTAGAAAAGGGACTATAGAACATAGTATGAAGTATTCTTCTGAAGAGCAGAGTATGAACTATATTTCTGATAATAAGTTTAAACTAAATTATGATTTTAAATTTTTAGAGAAACTTTTTGATGAGTATATGGAGATAGATGGCTCTCATATATATGCAAGAAATGAGGTTTTAGAGAAGTACAGTTCTCTTATATCTAAAATCCACCCTTTTAATCTTGTTGGGTATAAATTAGCTAAACTTTACAATGCTAAAAAACTAAGCTCTAAAAATATTTCTGAATTTACTAAGTATATTACCCCTCTAGCATTTAATATAAATAGAGAGTTTAAAGAGTATGCAGATAACCATATACATCTAGGTGGTAGTAACGATGTCTCATTAAACTTTTTTGCTCTTTTAATGCAAGAGACACCTAAAAGCTCTTATAGTAAAGAACTTTTCAACTCTCTCCCTCGTATAAATGAATTTTCTTATATAAATAATGCTCAAACGAGTTTTGGTGGACTTATAGATATAGCTAAATATTGTGTGAGTGTATTGAACAGTTATATGATTTTTAATAAACACAATAATAATATTTTACAAGAGATAGAAACTTTATATAACCAAGAAAAAAAATCTCTTGTAGCTATTGATAGTTTCTCATTTTCTGAGGTTTTAAGTGCTATGAAAAATGGTCTAAAACTAAATGATAAAATCTTCTATGAGTTTTATGAACAACTAGATGCAAAATATACAAACAAAGCTTGGCTTCTTTATAATATCATACTATTTAGTACTTTTGAAGAGAGTAAAAACCCGATAATAAAAAAAGTGATAAAAATATTTTTACATATTACAAATATATTGCGTTCTTATATGGTTATGTCACAAAACTTGGGTCTTTCAAATTTTGTAGAGTTTTTTAACTCTAAAACACGAAAATTAGAAAAAAATAAACATCAAAATATCGCTTCAAATATTATAGCCAATGGTACAACAAAAGTTGAAGCAAAAATAACTACTGATGCTGTTCTCGAAAATGAATTTGTTATTTATAAACTAGCATTTGATAAAGAGATAATTAAAAAAGAATCAAGTGCTATAGTATCACAACATGAGAAGTACTTTTTAGATACAAATAACTCTAAACGCAACTATCATTTTTGTGTCCATTTTATACGTAAAGATGAGAAAGTTAAAAAAAGTACAATGCCTTTAAAAGATGTTCGTTTTTCAAAATTGAGAACTGAACTTAAACTAGAGGCACAAGAGTTTAGTAAGTACTTATAT
>Ga0256826_1001511_pt1 | contig 14431 bp, 10 predicted proteins | sample CV79metaG_FD_185975 | JGI IMG/M metagenome (GOLD analysis project Ga0256826, IMG submission 185975) | Hydrothermal vent microbial communities from East Pacific Rise, Pacific Ocean - CV79 | ecosystem: Environmental > Aquatic > Marine > Hydrothermal vents | place: Pacific Ocean: East Pacific Rise...
AAGGAAAAAGGAATGGCCCAATCTGTTCCAAAAGCGATAAAATAATCTTCAATTTTATATGCTGTCCCTAGCGGGTCAACGCCTTTTACAAAGCCTGAAAAGACAAAAACTAGTCCCAGTAATATTCTGCTGATAATTCTAATGATTTTCATCATGGTTATTGTATTAATATTCATTTATTAGAATGGATGAGCAAAAATAAGGATTCTTGTTAGTATTTGAGCATGCAAAAAAATATTAGCAAACTATTTTATACTGTTTCATTGGATTGATGTTTGAGTAAAAGACTTAAGCTTTCTCTTCAGCCAATTTTATTAAAGCAAAAAGGGCATAATTAATCATATCCTGATAATTTGCTTCTAGTCCCTCCGAAACTAATGTTTTTCCTTTATTGTCTTCAATTTGTTTAATTCTTAAGAGCTTCATTAAGATAATATCATCTAAAGAGCTGATTCGCATGTTTCTCCAAGCCTCGTCATAATCATGGTTTTTATTCTCCATGAGGCTTGTAGAAATAGAAATATGTTTGTCATACAGCTTTTCTAATTCATCAGGGCTTAGGTCTTCGTTTTCTCCTATTCCTTTTTCTAACTGGATGAGAGCCATTACGGAGTAATTGACAATACCAATAAATTCTGGCTCAAAACCTTCATCTACTTTGCTTATTCCTTTTATTTGAATGGAGCGAATTCTATTGGCCTTAATGTAAATTTGATCGGTTAAAGAGCTGGTACGAAGAATACGCCAGGCACTACCGTAATCTTTCATTTTATCCATAAATACTCCTTTACAAAGGTTTATTGCCTCTTTGAATTGAACTGCTGTATTTGACATTAGATATATCTTCTGTGGTTTTATTTTTCTTCTTAATTTAGCCCCAAAATTAATCTAAATGAGTGATAGAAGTACGGCTGTTAATAAAAATTTTGAGATACCTTGTGGCGATCAGGTTTTAAGCCTTGATAAACCTAAAATAATGGGGATTTTAAATCTAACAGATGACTCGTTTTTTGATGGTGGTAAACATAATAGAGGAGATAAATATCTTTATAGAGCGGCTGAAATGATAGAAGCAGGTGTGGATATTATTGATGTTGGAGCAGCTAGTACTCGGCCAGGGTCAAAATTAATAAACCCGATAGACGAGTGGGATATACTTGAAAAACCTTTACAGAATTTGAAAAGGAATTTCTCTAATATTCTTATATCCGTAGACACTTATAATTCTTCACAAGTAAAAAAATGTGCGCATTTAGGGGTTCATATTATTAATGATATCTCTGGTGGTTCGTGGGATGATAAAATGTTCCATGAGATTTCTAATCATTCAATGGCATATATTCTCATGCATATTCAGGGGCAACCTGAGAATATGCAAAAATCACCAAGTTATCATGCTGTAGTGAGAGATATTATAGATTATTTTAGTGAAAAATTAGCCGCTTTAGAAGCATTGGGGTTTTATCAAACTATTATAGACCCTGGTTTTGGCTTTGGAAAAACTGTGGAGCATAATTACCAAATTCTAGCACAATTAACACAATTTAAAGATTTAGGATATCCTGTGTTGGCAGGGCTTAGCCGTAAGTCTATGATATTTAAAATACTAAATAACTCTCCTGAAGAAGCATTGAATGGGACAAGTGTTTTAAATACCTTAGCTTTGCAAAACGGAGCCCAAATTTTAAGGGTTCATGATGTGAAAGAAGCTTTTGAAACTATAGAGTTGTTTTCGCAGTATAAAGAGGGTTTGAATCAAACAAAAGAATAATACATAAGATTAAATGCTGAATTTATTCATTATAGGTTTTATTAATTTACGATTTTTAGATGTGCTAGATATCGTACTTGTGGCATCCCTTTTATATATGGTTTATACCCTATTAAAAGGTACTGTGGCTATAAATATCTTTGCTGGAATTTCGGCAATATACTTTATATGGCGATTGGTTGTTGCCTTACAAATGGAAATGTTAAGCGAAATCTTAGGTGCATTTATTGGGGTTGGTTTTATTGCATTAATTATTGTTTTTCAACCAGAATTACGTCAATTTCTACTTATTTTTGGAACTCCTAAAATTTTAGAAATTCTCCCTGAGCGGTTTCAGTTTTTATTTAAACATCTACAACGAGAACAAAGAAATTTAGATACCGACAAGATAGTACAAGCTTGTAACAGGATGAGTGACGAGAAAACTGGTGCATTAATAGTTATCACGCACCAACATGAATTATTGAATATTATTGATACAGGAGAAAAGATTCGAGCCATTATTTCTGCTCAGCTTATTGAGAATATTTTTTTTAAAAATAGCCCTTTGCATGATGGAGCAATGGTGATAAGCGATAATAAAATAATTGCTGCTGGTTGTATTCTGCCAGTATCTAAAAATAGAAATATAGATGTTTCATTAGGCCTTCGACATAGGGCTGCTCTGGGAATTTCAGAAAAAACAGATGCAATTGCTTTAATTGTTTCCGAGGAAACGGGAAGTATTAGCTATAGTAAAAATGGAGTCGTAATTCAAAATGTACAAGCTCACCAATTAAAGAATTTTCTAGACAAGGAATTTAATCCAGTGGAAGACTAGGTTTGTTTTAAAACGCTTTCGTTTGTTTTTATAATATGTTTTAGGAAAGTGCATGTTTTAAACCTGATAAATTTCTCAGGTTCAATAATAAGTAATCTCAATCTTTCACCTCCTTTTAAATTGTCAGCAGAGAAATTCTATTCCCCAGATGTATTTATTCAATTGGTAATCTAATTCACATCGATTAATCAATGAAATAAGCCTTTTTCCTTTATCCTCCAAAAAACTTATTAAGTATCTATCGGTATCAATTATGATAATGAAAAGATTAATAATGATAAATTCTTTGGAGCTGTACAATTAAATACTTATTTAATCACCCTCAATTAATTCATACTTATGGTCTCTATTATGCGCCGCAAAAAATATTTGCTTTGTTTTTGGCAAAAAGGTAGCGGCTCATGAAAATGCAAGGGATACATTTTCTATAGATATTTCGCTACTCCTGTAGCTCTTTTACTTATTATAAAATGATTATTTATTCCAAGCTTTGGCGGAATTGTATTCCGGCTTGTGGAGTACAGAATTAGTTTATAGAGGTTACAATTAGATATTTATGATAAATATTATTGATAGTTGAAATAGAATATTTAAATAAATATTTTTTACTGCAAATACTGATAACAATTGCTAAAACCCAAAATGTACAGAATTACATAACCCATCTAATACAAATCCAATAGGTTTTAATAAGTACTTATTTAATCACCTCAAAAATTCTTTAAGCAATTGGTATCTCTTGTTCCTTCTTAAGGATATAATAAGAGCAGATCATTTTTTGGTAAAACAAAAAAACCGTCCCTTTACAGAGACGGTTTTAAATATTTTAAAGAGAAATATTATTTCTTCTTCAAGTTTTTAATTTCTTCTTCAAATTTTTTGAAGATAGATTTAGCTTCTGATTTTAAGTTTTTCAACTCTTTTTCAGCTTCTTTACGTGCTTTCTTAACAGCTTTTTTAGCTTCCTTTTCTACATTAGCATATTCAGTGCTTAAAGTATCGCCAATATTTTTAGCGCTATCTTTTAAAACATCTTTAGTTACATCAGTATCCCAAGCGCCTTGCTTAATATTAGCATGAGCAGCAGCTAAACGTGCTATTGGTACACGGAAAGGAGAACAAGAAACATAACCAAAGCCTAAAGTATTACAGAACTCAACAGAGCTTGGTTCACCACCATGCTCACCACAAATACCAATCTTGATATTTGGACGTGTTCTTCTACCTTTTTCACATGCAATCTTCATTAAGCTACCAACACCAGTTTGGTCGATAACTTGGAATGGATCTGTATCAAGAATTCCTTTATCAAGGTAGATAGGTAAGAATTTACCAGCATCATCTCTTGAATAACCAAAAGTCATTTGAGTAAGGTCATTAGTTCCGAAAGAGAAGAACTCTGCTGTTTCAGCAATCTCGTCAGCTGTAAGTGCAGCTCTAGGAATTTCAATCATAGTACCCACTAAATAATCGATTCTATCATTTCTTTCTTCAAATACTTTTTCAGCAATTTCTCTTACGATTTCTTCTTGCATTTTAAGCTCTTTCTTGGTTCCAATTAAAGGAATCATGATTTCTGGCTTAGCAGTAATACCTTGAGCTTTTAAATTTAAAGCAGCTTCAATAATAGCACGACTTTGCATTTCTGTAATCTCCGGATAAGTATTTCCTAAACGACAGCCACGGTGACCAAGCATTGGGTTAAATTCGTGAAGATCTTCAACTTTTTGTTGAATGTCTTTCACAGTAATACCCATTTCTTTAGCCATTATTTTCTGACTTTCTTCTTCATGAGGAACAAACTCATGCAAAGGAGGGTCGAGCAAGCGAACAGTTACAGGAAGATCGTGCATGGCTTGGAATATACCTTCGAAATCGGTTCTTTGTAAAGGAAGTAATTTTTCAAGAGCTTCTCTTCTTCCAGCTTCATCGTCAGCTAAAATCATTTCACGCATAGCTTTAATCTTGTCTTCTTCGAAGAACATATGCTCTGTACGGCAAAGACCAATACCTTGAGCACCAAATTCGCGAGCTACTTTTGAATCGTGAGGAGTATCAGCATTAGTTCTAACCAACATTACAGAATGTTTGTCAGCTAATGTCATCAGTTCACCAAAGTCACCACTCAACTCAGGCTTAATAGTGGCAATATTATCTTCAAGAATTTCACCAGTAGTTCCGTTTAAAGAAATCCAGTCACCTTCTATGAACTTTTTGCCATCAACAATCATGGTTCTTTTCTTATAGTCAATTCTAAGACTACCAGCACCAGAAACACAACATTTACCCATTCCACGAGCTACAACAGCAGCGTGAGATGTCATACCACCACGAGCAGTTAAAATACCATTGGCAATATTCATTCCTTCCAAATCTTCAGGAGAAGTTTCGATTCTTACTAAAATAGAATTTTCAAATTTCTCGCACTCATCGGCAAAGAAGACTATTTGGCCAGCAGAAGCTCCAGGAGAAGCTGGAAGACCTTTAGTAATTACTTTGCCGGCAGCAAGAGCTTTTTTGTCGAATACGGGATGAAGTAATTCGTCTAGTTTATTAGCTTCAACTCTTAAAAGAGCTTCTTTTTCGTCTAACATACCTTCTTTAAGCATATCCATGGCAATTTTCACCATAGCTGCACCAGTACGTTTTCCACTACGTGTTTGAAGCATCCAAAGTTTGCCGTCTTGAACAGTAAACTCAAGGTCTTGCATATCTTTATAGTGTACTTCTAAATTATTTTGAGTAGTATTAAGTTCAGCATAAATCTCTGGCATAGCCTCTTCTAATGATGGGAAATTTGCTGCTCTGTCATCTTCTTTAACATCAGCAAGGACAGCCCATCTTTTTGATCCTTCTTTAGTAATTTGTTGAGGAGTACGAATACCAGCAACAACATCTTCACCTTGAGCATCAATTAAATATTCACCATTGAATAAATTCTCACCTGTTCCGGCATCTCTTGTAAAGGCAACACCAGTAGCAGAGTTAGCTCCCATATTACCAAATACCATGGCTTGAACGTTTACAGCAGTTCCCCATTCAGCAGGAATATCATTTAGTTTTCTATAATAAATAGCTCTTTTAGTCATCCAACTATCAAAAACAGCCATTACAGAACCCCATAATTGTTCCCAAGGGTCATCAGGAAAATCTTGTCCGGTTTGTGCTTTTACAGCAGCTTTAAACCTTTTCACCATTTCCTTGAGGTCGTCTATGCTCAATTCACTATCATTCTCAATCTTTTTTTCTTCTTTGATAGCTTCAATAATCGCTTCAAAAGGATCAATATCTTCTTTTGACTCAGGTTTCATTCCCATAACTACATCGCCGTACATTTGTACAAAACGACGGTAAGAATCCCAAGCAAAACGGTCATTATTAGTTTTTTTAGCAATTCCTTCAACGGCTTCATCGTTCAAACCAAGGTTTAAAACAGTATCCATCATACCTGGCATAGAAGCACGAGCTCCAGAACGCACAGAAAGTAAACATGGGTTTTCTTTGTCGCCAAATTTAGTGCCCATCATTTCTTCAACAGCTTTTACTGCTGTTTCTACTTCTTCTTTCAATAGGCTCACTACATAATCGCGGCCTTTTTCATTATAAAGGGTACATACTTCGGTAGTAATTGTAAAGCCCGGAGGAACCGGAACTCCAATAAGATTCATTTCGGCAAGGTTGGCACCTTTACCACCTAAAAGGTTTTTCATGGATGCGTCTCCATCCGCTTTCTTATCTCCAAAGAGATAAACGTTTTTTACATTTGTTTCTTTACCCATTATTCTATGTTTTATATATTATAATTTCTCAAATTTAGGAAGGCAAATTTACAAAAAAAATACATTTAATCATGATAAACTACTGCTAATATTTCTTAATTTTTTATACTGAATGTCAGATGTTTGCATCTAGAATTAATAGAGCCGAAAATATTACCGTTTTACTAGCTTCTTATTTGCTGAATTATTCAGAAAGGTTTGTTAATAAGTGGGGTCGTTGGAGTTGCTATTGTGAGTGCTTTTCAATATCTTAGTGGAGGTATTAAACAAGAAATAAAACTATGACAAGTATAGATATTTTATCAGTTATTTTAATCATTTTAATTGCTGTATTAGTTGTGTATTTATTGTTGTTGCGACGTAAAATCAAGAATTTAGAGAAGGACAAAGACAGCATGCTTCAAAGCGTGAACTCTACTAAAATGGAGTTTTGGTCTTCTATTTCTCATGATGTAAGAACGCCAATGAATGGTATTTTAGGAATGGTTGATCTTTTGAAAAAAACTAAACTTGATAAGGAACAAGATGAGTATCTGATTGATTTAAACACGAGTAGTAGTAATTTGTTAACTGCTATTAATTCTTTGTTGGATAGGGCAAGGTTGGCCTCAGATAATATTGATTTGGATGAAGTCCCATTCAGTGTTTATGATATTGTTTACGGAGTGGCAGATTTTATTAGTGCAGATTTAAAAGATAGGCCTATAGAGTTTGTTATTTATATTGAGCCTGGTATTCCTTCGCTACTTTTAGGTGATCCAGTACGGCTAAAAGAAATATTACTCAACTTGGTAAGAAACTCGGTGAAGTATACCCAAAATGGAGAAATTGTAGTTTATGTGGAAACGGAGAAAAGTAGCTTAAACGATATTTATTTAAAAATTCGAGTAGAAGATACTGGTATGGGAATGAGTCCTGTGAAACAAGATGCTTTGTATAATACTGTAACTAAAATTGACCAACGTAGATTCTTGGATTATAATGGGCCTGGATTGAGTTTGGCTGTTTCTAAACGAGTGACTGAGCTAATGGGTGGTGAAATGGGGTTTACAAGTGAAGAAAATAAGGGTAGTATTTTCTGGTTTACTGCTAAGTTCACAAAAACTACCGAGAAGATGAGTTATAATTATACTAATCTTGGTATTACATTCAGAGGCTTAAAAGCGGTCATTATTGAAAAGCACGAAATTAGCAGGAAAATACTTGTGGGTTATTTACAAACATTAAGTATTGAAGCTATTGCTTTTGGTTCTTCAAGTGAAATGATTGAACACTTTACTAAGAGTTTATCATCAGTTGAGTACGATTTAATTCTGCTACAGAGGGATTTTAAGGAAATTACCGATAAAATGGAAATTAGAAGATTTAGAGGTATTAAAGCTTTCGCGAAAGCAGAAATTATCCTTATTTCTGCATCGGCTAATTTGTATGCTAAAGAAACTCTTAGGAGCTCTGGTTATTCAGGCTATTTGAATAAACCTATTGTGCTGTCTCATTTAGCAAATGAAATAGGGGCAGTTATTCCTGCTAAGTATAAAATTGATAAAGATTTGAATAAGTTTCCTACTTCTTCGGCAGCATCCTCATTAAAAATATTATTGGTTGAAGATAATTTGATTAATGAAAAAGTAGCTAAAATGAGTTTGGCCAGAATGGGACACAAAGTGGAAGTGGCAAGAGAGGGAAGAACGGGATTGGCAAAATACAGAGTAGATACTTTCGATTTAATACTATTAGATATTAAAATGCCAGGAATGGATGGCTTTGAGGTTGCGAAAGAAATTAGGAAGATTGAGAAAGAGAATCCTAAAAAAGGAAGAGTGAGGATTATTGCTCTTACAGCAGAAGATTTTGAAGGAATTAAGGCTAAATGTACCTCGGTTGGAATGGATGGTCTTTTACGAAAACCTTTTAATTTTGCAGAATTAACCAATATATTAAAAGAGAAGTAGAAAGTACTTATGCTAATATTTCCCCTGTATCATTCATTACATTTAGCTATTTAGGTTAAATTATTTTCATGGATGTATCTGTCCTAATAGACAGTTGCAATTTTTATATTTTACCTTGTTCAATTCGTTGAACAATATATTCAATTTCTTTATCGCGGCCTTTTGGATCATATCTGTCTTTTAGGTTATATCCAAATAGTCTGGCAAATCCCTGATAAAATGTAGCCTTAAAACCCCCTCTTAATTCCTTTACTACATTATAGCTAGATGTGTTGGTTTCTCTATCTATCAATTTTAGGAGTAATTCGCCTTGCATATATGTCAGGCGTTTAAGGTCTTCTTCAAATTGATTCTTCATTTCAGTTTCTGCTTTACGCATTATTTTTTTTCGTTCCCTTTTGCTTTTTGTATGGTCTAAAATGTCTTCATATTCACGCATTTTAATTCCTGCAATTTTAGCATAGGGGTACACTTTCTTAATATATAAAACCAAGCGACTATATCTTTTAGCGTTCTTTTTACTATTAAATATTAGAGGTGCAGTTACTTCTACTTCGTCTAGGAAAGCTACATAAATAGTATCGCCGTTTTCAACATATGCAGGTCTAAGCCCTTCTTTAGTAAATTGAGCCAAAGTAGTTTTCGCCAAGAAGAGAGTAAGTATAAGTAAGAAATAAGGGAGTTTCATGAATTGTTTTTTAAAAAGCGAAAATAGTCAAAAATTAAGCCCAAAAAAAAGCTGCTCCAAATATATAGAGCAGCTTTTTTTCAATTATTTAGCTTTTTAAGCTACTTTATGTTTTAAAATAACATGATTGTCAAACATGTTTTCAGCATATTTTTTTGTTATTTTCAGCTTCTTAGCATGGTTTTCGTCAGATGGAGCTTCATACATTGCTTCGGTCATTATTGCTTCAACAATTGATCTTAATCCTCTTGCGCCTATTTTTAACTCAATAGCTTTGTCCACAATATACTCAATAGCTTCATTTGCAAAACTTAACTCAATATTATCCATTTCGAATAATTTGCCAAATTGCTTAGTCAGTGAATTTTTTGGCTCAATAAGAATTTTCATTAAGGCTGCTTTGTCTAGAGGATCCAAATAAGTCAAGATAGGCATTCTTCCAATAATTTCTGGAATCAAGCCATAACTTTTTAAATCGCCCGGAGCTACATATTGCAAAAGATTTTCTTTATCAATTTGGTCAGTAGCTTTTTTTGCACCATAACCTAGCATATTAGTTCGCAATCGGCTACCTATTTGTCTTTCGATACCATTAAAAGCACCTCCAGCAATAAATAGAATATTTTTAGTATTTATTTTCACCATTTTTTGCTCAGGATGTTTTCTTCCTCCTTGTGGAGGCACGTTTACATCTGTTCCTTCCAATAGCTTTAAAAGAGCTTGTTGTACACCTTCTCCCGAAACGTCTCTGGTGATACTTGGATTGTCACTTTTTCTGGCAATTTTATCTAGTTCGTCAATAAAGATGATACCTCTTTCGGTAGCTGCAACATCATAGTCGGCAGCTTGTAAAAGTTTAGATAAAATACTTTCAACATCCTCACCTACATATCCTGCTTCTGTAAGAACAGTTGCGTCTACAATAGCAAAGGGTACTTGAAGAATTTTGGCAATAGTACGAGCCAAAAGGGTTTTCCCAGTTCCGGTTTTACCAACCATTACAATGTTAGATTTCTCAATCTCTACATCTTTGTACTTTTTACTTTCTGGCTGGTCAATTCTTTTATAGTGATTATAAACAGCAACCGAAAGAATTTTCTTTGCTATATCTTGTCCAATAATGTATTCGTCAAGAAAAGCTTTAATTTCTTTTGGTTTAGGTAGTGCCCCTTTAATTCCACTAGACTCAGATGCATTTTTATTCTCTTCTTTTACAATAATGTGCGCTTGTTCCACACAAGAGTCGCAAATATGTGCTGAAAATCCAGCAATTAATACACCTGCTTCTTCTTTTGGTCTACCACAAAAAGAACATGTTTCTTTATTTGATTCTTTTTTTGCCATAATTAGGGTTATTATTTACCTAATACTTCATCAATCATTCCGTATTCTTTAGCTTCTTGCGAAGTCATCCAGAAATCTCGGTCACCATCTTTTTCAATTTTTTTAATTGTTTGTCCGCTGTGATTGCTGATGATTTGGTAAAGTTCTTTTTTTAATTTAAGTATCTCTCTTGCCGTAATTTCTATGTCAGATGCTTGTCCTTGAGCACCACCCATAGGTTGGTGAATAAGCACACGGCTATGTCTTAAGGAGGTTCTTTTTCCTTTTGCTCCAGCACATAAAAGAACGGCACCCATACTGGCTGACATTCCTGTGCATATAGTGGCAACATCTGGTTGGATATATTGCATCGTGTCATATATCCCTAGTCCAGCATATACTGAGCCACCAGGTGTATTCAAGTATATCTGAATATCTTTATCGGCATCTGCACTTTCTAAAAACAGAAGTTGTGCTTGGATGATGTTTGAAACATAATCATCAATAGGAACACCAAGAAAAATAATTCTGTCCATCATTAACCTTGAAAAAACATCCATTTGAGCAACATTTAATTGTCGTTCTTCAATAATTGTAGGAGAAAGGTAGTTTTGCGCAACGGATGTATAGCGGTCCAAGTTTAGGCTGCTAATGCCCATGTGCCCAGTGGCGTATTTTCTAAATTCGTTTGACATCATAATTATATATTTTTATGCTTGTGGAGCTTCGCTAGCTTTTTTAATAAAATCTTCTAGAGGAAGTGTTTCCATATCTAAAGATAGTGATTCTTTGAATAGGTTCAACATTTTATTATCATAAAGTTGATCATAGATCTTTTTTACTTCGTCTTCGTTTTTCATTACATTCTCTACAATACCATCCAATTGGCTATCGAAAGCATCATTGTTTTCCATTCCACTAAAGTACTGACCGCTAATAAATCCTCTCACATGAGTTTTTACATCGTCTTCACTTACTTTAATGTCTTTGTCTTTAATGATTTTATTTTGAAGGAGTTGCCATTTCAATGTATTAGCATAGCTATCATATTGAACTTCTAATTGTTCCATAGTTAGTTGTCCTTCGTTATTTTGAAGAATCCATCTTTTCATAAACTCATTAGGAAGTTCAACATTGGCTTTTTCAATTAATGTATCAACAGCTTTGCTTAAAAATAATTTGTCGCTTTCGCCTTCAAATTGCTTTGCTGCGTCTTCTCTAATTCTATTTCTTAACTCTTCTTCTGACTTAATCTCAGCATTAGGGTAGGCTTTCTTATAAAGGTCTTCGTTAATTTCGGCAGGAACAGTAAAGCTAATTTCTTTAATTTCTACTTCAAACTCTGCTTTTAAGCCTTCCACCATTATTTTTGCAACAGAAAGCATGGCTGCTACTTTATTTTCGTCTTTTAATGCTCGCATTGGGTCAAAATTAACTTTATCACCAACAGTTTTGCCTATTAGTTTTTTAGCTATAGTTTTTAAAGAAATATCTTCCATAGCAAAAGTACCACTGTCAGCGCTAATTCCACCTTCTAAAATATTTCCTTCATCATCAAGTTGTTTAAATGAAGCGGTTATCTTACTATTGCTTTCTACTTTTTCTGGATTAGAATGCTCGCCAAAACGCTCTTGCATATCTTTCAAATAGTCGTTAACCATTGTGTCTGCAACTTCTATTTGTGTATAAGGTACGTGAAGGTCTTTGTTTAACTTCAAAGAAATTTGAGGAGACAAGCCTATGTCGAAATGAAACACAAACTTAGTTTCTTTATCAAAATCAACTTTTCCTTGCTTCTCTTCATTAGTGATAGGATGACCTAAAATATCTAATTTCTCATCAGCAATGTATTGGTTCAGTGAGTCGGAAAGAACTTTGTTAACTTCATCAGCCATCACTGATTTTCCATACATTTTTTTAATCATTCCCATAGGAACCATTCCTGCTCTAAAGCCAGGAATATTAGCTTTTTTTCTTAAATCTGTTAACGCCTTTTTTACTTGATCGGCATAATCTGCTGCTGCAATTTCTACGGTAATAATTGCTGTTAAATCTCCTGTACTTTCTTTTGAGATATTCATGTATTTATTTTTTCTTATGTTTCTTACTAAGTCATCAAAAATTGATCAGTAATAAAGCTCAATTTTTAGGGCTGCAAAGATAAGAAAAAAATTAATTAATTGTAGTTGGAAATTTGTATCCTTTACTTGTGATTATCAAATAGTTTGATTGTTTGCTTTTCTTTTAGAAGTAAAAGAATGAAGAAACATGAAATTTATTGTTAAATGAACAAAAAAAAAGAAGTATTTTTGCCGCTTCATCATGTTTGATTATTGTTTGAGTTTGTCTCTGGAATTCTCTTTATCGGACCTAACAAAACACAATCAAAGGATAACAGATATTAAGGTGAATAACTAATAAGTTCTTAAAAATAGGCTATGCTAAATAGAAGACATATCAGAATAAAGGTGCTGCAAGATTTATATGCCGCCATTCAATCGGACAATACTGATGTTGCCATTGGGCAAAAAAAACTGATGCAGAAGTTGGATAAAATTTACGACTTAACTATTTATCAATTAAGTGTTTTGCTGGAAGTACGTGATTATGCAGAAAGACGTATAGAAGAAGCAAAAAAGAAAAATTTCCCTACACCAGAGGAGTTAAACCCAAATACCCGTTTTATTGAAAATGTTTTTCTATTGCAATTGCAAGAAAATGCTGGCTATCAGGAAAAAGCAAGTGCTTTAGCAATAAATTGGGTGAATGAACCAGAAATGATTCGTAATCTTTATAATGCCCTTGTGGATAGTGAGTTCTACAAGAAATATATGGCAGCCGAGCAAATGACCTATAAAGGAGAGAAAGAGCTAACTCAGTTATTCTTTCATGAAATAGTGATTCCTTATGAAAACCTACATGCAATATTTGCTGAGAAGAATTTGCATTGGGCAGATGATTATAATTTATCTTCGGAAGTGGCTTTAATGATTATCTCTTCTTTTAAAACAGGATGGAGTAAAAACAGAGCTTTACCTCCATTATTTAAAGATGATGGAGAAATAACTATGAGTCAGGATAGAGCTTTTGCATTGAAGCTATTTAAAGTGGTTTTAGACAATAGAGAAAAATATGATGAGCTAATGAAACCCAAAATAAAAAATTGGGAGATGGATAGGTTAGCAACCATTGATAAAATACTTATAAAAATGGCGTTAGCAGAAATATTGGAAATGCCTACTATTCCCATAAAAGTTTCCTTAAACGAATATATTGAATTGAGTAAATATTTCAGTACTCCAAAGAGTAAGGTATTTATTAACGGATTACTCGATAATTTAGTTGCTGACTTAAAGGCCAAAGGAGAAATTAATAAGCAGGGGCGAGGGTTGATGAATTAAACTTTATTTACTAATAGACTTACAGCCATCTCAGTTAATTGGGGTGGTTTTTTTTGTGATTTTATTACTTATACAGGCCTAAGCTTTTCGGTTTATATTAAATAAACAGCTATTTCCTGTCAAATTAAAAAATGCCTTCAGAATATGATCAATAAGCTAGATGAGTAAATAAGAAGGTAATCAATATTTTGCGAACAATTATAATAGAACATGCTAGTATCGCGAAGATGATGGGATCTTTTATTTTTCTTATATCAAGTAATAATTTCGTCTTTTTTTATTAGTTAATTGAAATATGTATATCGCTACTAGTTTCATTTTCACTATGATAGTAAGCGTTTACTGACAAAAGTAATTGTTAAATTGCTTTTAATCACAAAAAATAAATCGTACATTGGCTCAAGTCATTACCTAAGCCTTGTGGCATCATGTTTTCGAACAAGGCTTTAGCAATTACCTATTTCCAAACAGATCTCCATAACAACGCAATATGTTAAACTATTAAAAAATAAACAGATGAAAAAACTTCTACAATTTATTTTGATTTTTAGCTTATTTTTAATCGTAAATCAAAAAACAAACGCTCAGGAATTCGATTATGAAGATGCCTTAAAAGTGAGTGTTGATGACTCAGGTGAATTCGGATCATTTAATTCAAGTGGTGATGTTTTCGAGTTTTCAATTTTGTCTGCTAACG
>Ga0256826_1001512_pt1 | contig 14430 bp, 11 predicted proteins | sample CV79metaG_FD_185975 | JGI IMG/M metagenome (GOLD analysis project Ga0256826, IMG submission 185975) | Hydrothermal vent microbial communities from East Pacific Rise, Pacific Ocean - CV79 | ecosystem: Environmental > Aquatic > Marine > Hydrothermal vents | place: Pacific Ocean: East Pacific Rise...
ATCTTCATCACTTACAGCACACACAACTCCACCTTGAGCATAAAAAGTATTACACTCCCAAGGATGATTTTTATTTATAATAAGAACTTTTTTATCTTTAGGAATATTCATTGCGGCATATAAACCTGCAACTCCTGCTCCAATAATAACTACATCATAAAGCATTGTTTTTATTCATTTTCTCCACAAGTTTTTTCTTCTAAATCTTTTGCTTGCTGCTTTTGAACATCTTCAGCAATTTTTTCTTTTGGATAATAAGGAGGCCCTTTATATCCGCATCCACTTAAACTTAACATCAAAACTGTTATAATAGTAATATGAAAAATTCCAAACAACTTGTTTCTCATCTTCGCTCTCAATCGGCTTTTAAGCCACTTAGTAGTTTATCTTGTATAAACGCTGTAAAAGAGTTACTTCCGCCACGTTTACACAGATTTATTTTATTTGGATACATTAAAAATAATATCCTATTTTTTGCGCTAAATCATCCTGGCGCAAAACAAGAGTTTGATAATATTATAAGTTCTATAAAAACCCCTTTAAAGCAAATGCCTCCATTTGAATGTAAAGAATTTTCTTTTTATGATGTTAGGGCATTTGTATCTTATAAAAAGACTTTTACACCAGACTCAATTGATGATCATATTGAACATTATGAAGAGCGCTCTTCTGGTACGTTTGAAAATACTATAAAAGATGAAAAGCTAAATAAAATGTTTGAGAATATACGTAAAACTATTAAAGATTCAGATGAATAAACTATTACAACAGGTACAGAACCTCCCAGTAGACGCAGGTGTTTATCATTATTATGATAAAAATGGAAAACTTTTATATATTGGAAAAGCAAAAAATTTGATTAATCGAGTTAAGTCGTATTTTAGATTTTCTCCATCTTTTAAAGCAAATCCAAACCTTAATTTACGTCTTTTAAAAATGTTAGCTGAAGTAAAATCTTTGCATTATATAGTAGTGGAAAATGAACACGATGCACTTATATTAGAAAATTCACTAATTAAACAACTTCGTCCAAAATATAACATTTTATTAAGAGATGATAAAACTTATCCTTACATATATATAAATAAAAAAGAATCTTTTCCAAGATTTGAGATAACTAGAAAAATTTTAAAAGATAAAAATATTGAATATTTTGGTCCATTTTCAACTGCAGCTAGAGATATATTAAACTCTTTATATGAACTTTTACCTCTTGTTCAAAAGCAGTCTTGTCTAGCATCTAAAAAATCATGTTTATATTATCAAATAAAAAAATGTTTAGCTCCTTGTGAAGGGAAAGTAAGTGAAGATGCTTACAAAAAGTTAGTTAAAAAAGGCATCTACTATATAAATAATAAAAAAAGTTTATGTAATGAGTTGGAAAAAAGAATGTTATCTCTTTCTGAACAGATGCGATTTGAAGAAGCTCTTGTTTTAAGAGATAGTATAGAAAAAATATCTAAATCATCTACAGTTTCTCAGATTGATATAAAAAACGATGAAGATTTGGATATTTTTTGTGTAGATAAGAATGAGATAAGAGCAGTTATTTTAAGAATATTTATGCGTAATGGAAAAATAGTTTCAAGTTCACATAATTTTGTATATTTAAATCATGGTTTTGATTTAAATGAGATTTATAAACGATCAATTTTAGAGTTTTACCAATTTTCACCATTAACAAGCAAACAGATTTTAATTGCAGACGATTTTGAAGATAAAGAAGATGTCCAAGACTACTTAAAACATAATTTTAAAAAAAATATTGAAATAATACATCCTAAAATAGGAACAAAGGCTAAACTTATAAATTTAGCTCAAAAAAACACTCAAGAGTTACTAAGAAACTACCAAATAAATAATAAAAATATATATAACGACTTAGAAGAAAAACTAAAAGATTTATGTGGACTTGAGTATCTTCCAAAAAACATAGAAGTTTTTGACAATTCACATATGCAAGGCTCCGCGCCAGTTGGAGGAATGATATCATTTAAAGATGGCACGTTTAATAAAAGTTCTTACAGACAATATCATCTAGAAAGTCTTGATGAATATGCACAGATGCGCGAAACTTTATCACGAAGAGTAAATAGTTTTGATAAAAATCCACCACCAGATTTATGGATTATAGATGGTGGCTCAACCTTACTAAAACTTGCAAAAGACATTATTGACTCCAATGGAGTAAATATTGATGTTATTGCTATATCAAAAGAGAAGATAGATGCTAAGTCACATAGAGCAAAAGGTAAGGCAAAAGATATTATTCATACTATAAATGAAAGTTTTTCTTTAAGTAGTAGTGATAAAAGACTTCAATGGGTGCAAAGATTAAGAGATGAAGCCCATAGATACGCAATTACCTTTCATAAAAAAACAAAACTTAAAAAAGATAGTGAGTCTAAACTCCTACAAACACATGGAATAGGACCAGCTAAGATAAAAAAACTCTTGAATCATTTTGGAACTTTTGAGATGCTCCAAAATGCCGATATTTCAGAATTAAGCCTTGTAGTGGGAAAAAATGACGCAATAAATATCAAGAAAGTATACAAATAAGTTATATTTAGAATTTTTTATGATATATTATTCAATCCGCTAATTAATAACTAGCTAGTTAAAGGTTTTATATGGGACATATTGAAGTACTAGATGAAGAGTTTCTCTTTCAAGGTCGTGTGATTGTAAGTGAAACTGACACAAAAGGTATCATCACTTATGCCAATAGAAAGTTTTGCAAGATTTCAGGATATGAAAACAGCGAACTTATAGGTAAACCTCACAATATTATCCGTCATCCAGATATGCCAAAAGCAGCATTTGAAAAAATGTGGTCAACTATACAAGGTGGGCAAATTTGGCAAGGACTTGTAAAAAACCTTCGTAAAGATGGTCGATATTATTGGGTAAAAACTGAAATTCTACCTTCTAAAGATGAAAATGGAAAGATTACAGGATATGTTGCAGCTAGAAAACCAGCTTCACCTCAGGATGTAAAAGAGGCTACTGAGCTTTACAGAAAGATGCTAGAACAAGAACTCTAAAAAAGGGGCAAAATTGCTACTATATAATCAAAGAAAAGAATTTATTGGTATTGATTCTGATGACTTAAGTGACTTAGGTTATAACAATATTAATGAGCTAATTAACGAATCAGAAGATTTTGCAGATCTTTTTGTAAAAAAGCCTGGATATATTCACAACTTTAAAAACTTCTCGTGGATAGATTTTATCTTACACAGTGAGTCAGACGAGTCAAAGGCACTTATTCATGCAAATGGAAAAAACTTTGCATGTTCTTTACATGTAGAACCATTCCATTTTAAAGCAGAAGAAAGTGGATATTGTGTAAATATAAAAAATTTACGAGAACTTAAAGGTGCAGAAGATGCACAAGTTACAAAAGATGTGCAAAATGACACATCTAAGGTTCCTAGTCCTGCAAAACCAGCACCAATAAAAAAAGAAGTAACTACACCTGAAATTAAAGAAGAGCAAAAACTTGAAATTTTACTCGATGATATTTCTATTCCTGACGCTCCTGATACAAGTTTTCAAGATGATGTAGAGCTTCCTAGTTTTCAAGATATTCCGATGCAAGAGTTACAAGAGCCTGACTTACTTGACATTCCTCATGATGACATATCTGAAGATTTCAATATGCCAACTGAAAATGAATTTGGTGCACCTTTAGATATAAATTATGATGATTTAAAACTTGATGATATTCAAACTGATGAATTTGAACTACCAGAAGAAGAAATCATTCAAGAATCATTGGCAATTGAAGAAAACACTGTTGAATCAGCGCCAATGCTTGGAGATTATGTTAGTGATTTAGAAAGTGATAATGAACATTTAAGTGACTTAGTAAAATCTGGAACATATAAATATAACCCTCAAATTGCAGCAGATGAGTTAGGCCTTCCAGTAGATTTAATTGAAGAGTTTATAGGAGATTTTATAGACCAAGCACATGAATTTAATGAAGATTTATATGCATCTGTAAAATCTGAAGACTTTGATAATGTTCAAGTTCTTTCACATAAACTAAAAGGTGTTGCAGCAAACTTACGTGTTGAAGATGCTTTTGATGTTTTATCTGTTGTAAATAGTTCAAAAGATACAGATGAAGTTTTAGCAAATCTAAATCAATTTTATAGAATAATCGCAAAACTAGAAGGTAAAGAGATAAAAGTTGCTCCAACTCCGATAGCAAAACCTATAGTTGAAGAAGCACCTTCTATTGTAGAAGATGACATATATGATAATTTACTTACTCAACCAAGTGAAGAATCTTCTATAACAGATGAACTAAAACTTGAAGACGATGATGATGAACTATATGCTGACTTACTTGCTGATGAAAATACAACACTAGAAGATAACAATATTGCGAATGAAAAACCAAGTATTGAAGAAGATGATATATATGCAGATCTTTTAGCTGAGCCTAGTCATGAGAAAATTCAAAGTGACAATTCAACTGAACAGATACATGATGAAGAAGATATATATGATAATCTAATACCAGATACAGATATTTCTGTACAAGAACCTAAAATAGAAGATGCTTCTTTAAACCTAGATGATGATATTTACGATAATATGTTAGCTCTACCTGAAGATGACAATCTTGCAGTAGAATCATTAATGGTAAATGATTTAACTATACAAGATGAAGTAAAAACTTCTGCTCCAGAAATAGAAGTTCAAAAGATGCCAACACTTAACTTTGATGTACAAAAAAGTGCAAATGAGTTAGGTATTCCACTTGATATTGTTGAAGAGTTTGTTCAAGACTTCAAAGTTCAAGTAGATACTCACCAAAAAGATTTTGATGAGGCTATAAAAGATAACAATATTCAAGGTATAAATCGAACTGCTACCTTACTAAAAGGCATGAGCGACAACCTTCGCTTAAATGATATTTCAGAAGTTTTAAAAGAACTTCAACAAGAAATAAATATAAATAACACATCTAAAAATATTGCTTTACTTCAAGCATATTCAGATCAACTATAAGGACAGGGGTAAATAATGCAAATAGGTCTTAAAACCAGACTACGACTAATTAGTCTTTTTCCAATTTTCACACTTATCGCGATTACGAGTTATTACGTTTATATCTCGTATGTCGGTTATGATTCAGCTATAAAACTTCAAACTAAACTTGAAGAAAATAAAAAACTTAATGACTTAATCGGTGATTTATCACGTGAACGTGGTATGACAGTTATGTTTATGGGAAATGATTCAGATGCAACATTTGAATCTTTAAAATCTCAAAGAAAAATGGTTGATGCAAAAGTAAAAGATTATCTTCATCATCTTAAATCAACTGAAGCCTTACATGATCATTCAGGAACAGCTCCTTGTTCTACTTGTATAAGTATCAAGGGTGTGGAAGCACACTATAGTACTATTCAAGATGTTCGTCCATTAGTAGATAGTAAAAAAGCAGAATTTCAAGAAATTTTTTATGATATTTATGGAAATGCACAAAAATTAATTATCAATGAACTTGAAAAAATACGTGATTACAGACTTGATGAAAAAATCACATCTATTGCAACAACATATCTTATACTTGCAAAAGCAAAAGAGTATACTGGTTCTGAGCGCGATTTTATTACTTATGCACTTGCACGTTCAACTAAGTTTGATTCAGAAGAGTTAAATGTTTGGCTTACACTTATTGGTAAAGCCGATGCGATTAACTATAATGCGATTAACGATAAAGAAATCAAGAAAAAACTTGACTTACTTTTTAATGATGAAGACAATGCAGAACTATTTGAAGATATCACTCTAGAACGTGCAGAAATTATGCAAGCTGTTAATGATGGTTTATATGCTACTGAAGCTGGTATCTGGTTTACAATGCTTTCTGAAAAAATAAATCTTATTGATGAAACAGAGCAAATTTTAATTACTGCAATGGATAAAGAATCTGAAATTTTCAAACAAGAACAGATTAAAATTCTTGCAATTTCTATTGCAGTTTGGCTTCTTTCAATTATGGGTGCGGTCTTAGGTATTTTACTTTCATCTGACATTGCTAGAAACATCAAAAATCTTGAAACGGTACTTCAACGTGTTGCAACAGATACAAATGATGATGACGAAGTTAGTTCTTCTGACATTGCTAGTCATATCAATCTTGACACAGCTAAAGGAACGGCTCAGGCTTACCAACTTCTAGAAAGTATTATTGATCAAACACGTAAGGATAAGGACTTTGCGATGGAAGCATCTGAAGCTAAGTCTATGTTCCTTGCAAATATGTCACATGAGATTCGTACACCGTTAAATGGTATTGTTGGATTTACTGAACTTCTTAAAGATACAGCATTGCATGATGAGCAACGTGAGTTTGTTGATATTATTGAAAAATCATCAGAAAATCTTCTTGAAATTATTAATAATATTCTTGACCTTTCTAAAATTGAGTCTAATAAACTTGAAATTGAAGAGATTGTATTTAATGCAACAGAAGAGTTTGAATCAGCTGTTGAAGTTTATGCAGTTCGTGCATCTGAAAAACATATTGACCTTGGTTGTTTTATTGATCCTAAACTTGAGAATCCTCTTAAAGGTGATCCAACTAAGATTAAAGAAGTTGTTATTAACCTTCTTTCTAATGCTGTCAAGTTTACTAATTCTGGTGGACAGATTACAGTTGATATCCGTAAAATGGAGTCTGAAAGAGGTAGGGCTAAAGTTAAATTTAGTGTTAAAGATAGTGGAATTGGTGTTACTCAAGAGCAAAAAGAAAAAATCTTTGACGCATTTAGTCAAGCAGATTCATCTATTACTCGTAAGTATGGGGGAACAGGTCTTGGACTTACAATTTCATCAAGCTTTATTGAACTTATGGGTGGACAACTTGATCTTGAATCAGAATCAGGTCAAGGAACTACTTTCTTCTTTACTCTTGATTTTGAAGAGATTGAAACTCTTAATGAGTCAGCACGTAATTCACATTCAAACATTAATGCGGTTATCCTTTCAAGTGATAGCAAGTCAAAAGTTCAAGATCAAAATCTTAAAGAATACCTAGACTTTTATGGTGTTTCTCATCAAACATTTAAAAGTATTAATGATCTTTCTCAACTTGAGAAGAAAATATCTTATGACTTACTATTTGTAGATTATGATTACACAAAAGAAGAGTTATTAAAAGAATATGCTTCACATCCTGAACATATGATTTTAATTACAAAATCATACTACATGAAGAAAATTGATTCTTTAAACCTTAACCTTTTAAAAGTTATGTATGAGCCACTAAATTCTTCAAAAATACGTACAATTTTAGAGTCGCATGATGTAGAAGACTTTAATCAAACTAAAGTTAAAACTATTCAAAAACGCAAGTATGATGAAAAAACATCACGCTTCGATGCAAAAGCTTTAGTAGCAGAAGACAACCTTATTAATCAAAAACTTATTAAGCGTACACTAGAAGATATTGGTATTAAAGTATCTCTTGCTAATAATGGTCTAGAAGCCTTTGAAAAACGTAAAAACAATAAGTTTGATGTAATCTTTATGGATATCCAGATGCCAGTTCTTGATGGTGTTGAAGCTACTCAAGAGATTTTAGAATATGAAGAAGACAATAATGTAGAACACACTCCAATTATCGCACTTACTGCAAATGCACTTAAAGGTGATAGAGAACGTTTTATGGATGCAGGTATGGATGAATACACAACTAAACCTTTAGTTCGTTCTGAAATAATCTCTTTACTAAACCATTTCATTGGACATAAAATTGTAGATGCAAAAGCTATTGCCGCACAAGAAAAGATAGCTCAAGAAGAAGTAAAAGTTCAAGATGACATCATTGAAGATGCAAATTTAAGCCTAGAAGAGCCGTTAACCTTAGATATAGGTGATGACTTATCTTTAGATGATTCAACTCTTGATTTAGGAGATATTCCTCAAGATACACTAAGCTTAGATGCACAAGAAGAAACTTTAGAGCTTGAAGTTCCATTTGATGAGCCAGTAGAAAGTATTGAAAAAGTTGAAGAAATTCAAACAGATATATATGAAGAAAGTCTTGCAGAAACCACTGCAACTGTTTACGATGCAGATATACTTCTTTCAAAGAAAAGCTCTTTTGAAAACCGACTGTTTAAAACTATTCTAGATGATTTAGGTTATTCATCTGTTTTAGTACATGGAACAGCACAGATGCAAGAAGCCTTATCTATTCAAAACTTCAAACTTGTACTACTTGATAAAGAGATTGAAGATCTAAACTTAGCTGAGCTATCTGAAACAATTAAATCAAGAGGGTCAGATACTTCTTTAGTTCTTATGATTGACCCAGCGTTTGAAGCAGATGAAACAGATTCTTCTTATGTTCATGAAATTATTAAAAACATTGCAAACAAAGATTTACTTCGTCTTGTGTTTGAAAAATTTATTTAAAGGTATAAAATATGAGCCCAATTAAAGTTCTTGCTGTTGATGATGACATGATAAATCTCAAACTACTGAAGTCGATGCTAATGAAACTTGATTATGTAGAAGAGGTTGTTGAAGCTAAAAATGGCGCAGACGCTATTGAAATTTTAAAGGTAAGAAGCGATATTGGTCTTATCTTACTTGATATTATTATGCCTGTAATGGGTGGAATTGAAGTTCTAAAAATTGTTAGAGCAGATGATCACTTTAAAAATATCCCAGTTATTGTTTTAACAACTGATGAGACTAAAAAAGGTGAAGCATTAGACTGCGGAGCAAATGACTTTGTAATGAAGCCAGTTCGCATAGATAATGTAGCAAATAAGATTAAAAGACTAATTAACCTATAAAACTAAAGGCTTTGTGCCTTAGTCAACTAGAACCATTTTTAGTACTTCTTCTATTCTTTTAACACCACGAATATCTAAAGCATCTCTAACTTCTTTTGGTAAATCTTCTAAATCGCGTTCATAATTTTTTGCAGGAATAATAACTATCTTCATTTCAGCCTTATGTGCAGCAATAAGTTTTTCTCGTAAACCACCAATAGGAAGAACATCTCCAGTTAAAGATATCTCACCAGTCATAGCAATATCTGAACGTATCTTTTTACCAGAAAGAATTGAGCTCATAACACTTGCCATAGCTATACCAGCAGATGGACCATCTTTTGGAGTTGCACCATCTGGAACATGAATATGTAAGTCATATCGCTTATAAACCTCAGATGCTGAAACTTTGATATTTTCTTCTTTCTCTTTTACAGATAAAGGAATATTTTCACTTGATATTTTTACAACATCTGTATCTATTAATGTTTTAACAGCAGACATCGCGATGCGAGAAGACTCTTTCATTACATCTCCAAGACTACCAGTAACTTGCATTAAACCCTTACCTTTTATACGTATAGCTTCAATTTTTAAAACATCTCCACCAACAGAAGTCCAAGCAAGACCATTTACAATTCCAACTCTAGCCACTCCATCTGTTTTTTCAATCTCAAAAACACTTTTTTCTAAGAAGTCTTTTAAGTTTTTCAAAGATACAGATACCTTAGAAATTTCAGGATTTTCTAAAATACGTTTGGCTGACTTTCTAACAATATTTGCCATTGCACGTCTAAGATTTCTAACACCTGCTTCACGAGTATACTTATGAATTATCTCTTGCATCGCTGCTTTTGATATAGAAACTTCTACATTCTTAAGACCATGCTTTTTAATCTCTTGTGGAAGAAGGTATCTTTTTGCAATTTCATACTTCTCTTGCGGAGTGTACGAGCTTACATGAATAAACTCCATTCTATCTCTAAGAGGAGCTGGAATACGACCTAAATCATTTGCAGTTGCAATAAAAATAGCCTTAGACAAGTCAAGATTAAAATTTAGATAATAATCTCTAAAAGATGAATTTTGTTCAGGATCTAAAATCTCTAAAAGAGCAGAAGTTGGATCACCTCTTTGAGAACGTCCAACCTTATCTATCTCATCTAAAACAATTACAGGATTCATTTTTTTAGCATCTATAAGACCTTGAACTATACGTCCTGGCATCGCGCCAACATAAGTACGTCTATGACCACGAAGTTCATTTACATCTTCAAGTCCACCAAGTGCCATTCGTACAAGTGGACGCTTTAAAGCTTCTGCTATAGAGTTTGCTAAAGATGTTTTACCAACACCTGGAGGTCCCGCAAAACATAAAATTGCACCCCGTCCTTCTTTATCTTGGATGCCACGAAGTTCTAGTAATTCTTTAACAGAAAAGTATTCAACAATACGCTCTTTTGCCTTATCTAAAGAAAAGTGATCCTTATCAAGCTGTTTTTGCACATCTTCTATTTTAAGAGATTTTTTAGACATTTCTCCATAAGGAATTTCTAAAACCCATTCTAAATAAGTTTGAATCATTCCAGCATCTGAAGAGTCTGGATGCATTCTTGCAAAACGTTCTAACTGTTTAGATACTTCTTTATAAGCATCTTCACCCATACCTTTTTTCTTTTTAGCAAGTTTTTCTCTATACTCTTGTATCTCTTCTTCTCTTTGAGTATCAGAACCTAACTCACGTTGAATCTGTTTTAACTGCTCTTTTAAAAAATACTCTTTATTTACTTTTTCAATTCTTGAATGAACTTTTGAGCGAATCTCTTTTTGAAGTCTGTTTGCTTCTATCTCCTGAGTTAAAACATCTATGAGGCTAAGATATCTTTTTTCAAGATTTTCTTCTATAAAAAGCTCATACGCTAAGTCTTTTTTCATTTTCACAGAGCTACATATTAAGTCAGCAATTCTTCCATGTTCATGATTTTCTTCAATAGTGCGTAATAAGTCAGGTGGAAAGTAAGAACTTACTTGAGAAAGAGTACGAACTTTTTCACGTACTATTTCTAAAACTGCATCCATTTTAAGTTCATTACCTACAGAGTTTTCTAAAATATCCACTGTTGCAACCATAGGGTCTGCACCTATTTGTGTAATAATTTTTCCACGAGCCAAACCTTGAAATAAAACTTTGATACGACCATCAGGAAGAGAAACCTTACGCATAATTGAACCGATAACACCAGCAGAATATATACCATCAAAATCACGTGAACCATCTTCATCTGGCTGCGTAGGACATACTAAAACTAAAGAATTATTTTCTATTGCTAAGGCTGCTGCTTTAATGTTTTTTTCATCACTTAAAAAAAGAGGTGAAATCATAAATGGATATAAAAAAAGATCATCTTCTGCGATAATAGGTATATCAGAAGGAAAAGCACTGTAATGTGATAGTTGCATTTAAGTTCCTATAGTTAAAATTTATAAATATTTGAAAGTTTATCAAGATAACTCAAACTTATGTTTAAGTTATCTTATTAAGAGTTTTGATTTATACTAAAAATTGTTTTTATGAAAGAGGTTTATCTTCACGTAGATTATCTTTATAAGTATCAGCTTCATTTGGACTTAAATTCTCACCTTCTGATGTCTCTTTTTCATTTCCATCTGCATCTTGTGAGATAATACTTTGTGAATCAGGAATCCAGTCTGCATACCAAGAAGCTGTACCATCCCCTTCATACATTTCTCTGTACCAAGCAGTATTTGGAGGAGTTACATGTTTCCAGTCAATCCATTTTTCAATCTGTTTATCTTTGTAGTACTGTTGAGCTACTGGTTTATCAAGTCTGCCATATAAACTAGCTATTGTTTGGTTCAGTTGTTCTCTAGCAAGATATAATTTAACTAACATTGTATGAACTGCTGGCATATAGTATGAGTGTGGATACTTTTTAACAAAAGATTCACCTTCTGCTAAAGCATCATGAATTAAAGTCTGATCACGGCGTGGATTTGGAAGTGCCATAAACTTTGCTCTAACTTTTAAATACATCGCAAATTCTCTCTCAGCTGGATTTGCAAAACGATTTATATATTCATCTAAAAAGTGTTCTGCTAAAAGATATTCGCCTATGCCCATATGTGCTTGTGCTAAAATAAGAGTAGCTTCTTTTAAAAGAGGTGAACCAATATGCTCACTTTGTAAAGATGAATAATATCCATCTGCTTTTTCAAGTGATTCATCTGCTACTGCATCATTTAACTTTTCATACCAAAAAACTGCTGGTTTGTTATACACAGACACATCTTTTCCACAACCAGTGAAAAATGTTATTGCCATAAGTGTTACCACTAAAAATTGTAATTTCATTACTGTCCTTGTTCTAAAAGAAGTGATTTTATCCAAGTTGATGTTAGGAAGAGTTTAAAAAAGCTTATATAACTTGCAATTTAACTCTTCAAGTGCTACAATATCTTACAAAAATAATTTGCCTAAGGCGGTATATGCAGTTTGAATTAAAAATTCCACTTCTTGGATTTGAATCAATTACTAGTATGACATTAACAAAAATTGATGATATATTTATGCAATTAGAAAACATTACTGAAGATAAAAAGCCATCATTTACTTTAATTAACCCATTTGCTCTAAAAAAATATGAGATAGATATACCAGAAGCAACAAGAATTTTACTAGATATAGATGAAAAATCAAATATTTTAATATTTAACATCGTTGTTATTCAAAAACCTATAGAAAACTCAACTATAAATTTTGTAGCACCTATAATTTTCAACACAGACAACCAAACAATGGCACAAATAATCCTAGATGGAAAAGCACTTCAAGAACACGCCATGGCAGAACAAATATCTGACTTTATGGATAAATAATAAAATTTAAATATTAACTATATATTTTAAGGATATAAGATGCAAGGCACAGAATTACCAAACTTAAAAGCTTATCAAAGTCCAAGTGTAAAAAAAGCCATTTCAAAAGGTTTTGAACTTGGTAAAAAAGTTCAAGTTATAGGGACTTCTTTTGTAGCTAAGATAATAGAATATAATGAAGATAATAAAGGCAAACATCCTACTAAAGATTACCCTATAAAAATCAAAATTATAGATGCAAGTATAAGTGAACTTATTGGATCTATAGAATTTTATAAACTTGATGAACTAGAACTAATCCAATAGTTTAGTAAACACTTGGTTAACGTACAGACAACCCACTACAAATACAAGAGTAAAATCAGAAAAACTAATAATTATTTATAAATTTTAACTTTACATAAAGTAGTTTTGTGTTTATAATTGGGTAACACAATTTCCACACATTATGTGAGCCCTATTTTGGTATGGAATATATAAGGATACAATATGTCTAATTCTAATAAAAACAATATATATCTTAAGCAACTTTTTATAGCCATTTTTCTTTTTACTTTTATTTTACCTTCAACTGTATTTGCAGCTGGTACATCATGGGTTAAAAGTAATGGTAATAAAACGGCTTCTACTTCACCTGTTAATTACAAAAAAAATGCAAATATAACTACTTCATTAAGTATAGCTGGAGCCACCAATCTTAGAGTAACTATAACTGGTGAAACTGAAAGTGGCTATGATTACTTATACGTAACAGACCAAGCAAGCAATACTTTAACACTAGATGGAACAATTAACCAAAATTATGTTGTTGCAGGAAATAGTATTTCTTTAAGATTCACATCTGATGGAAGTCAGCAAAGACAAGGAGTTGTAGTTACAATTGAAGCAACTTTAGATGCCCCTGATCCAGTCCTTATCACTGGTTGGAATAAAAATGCAGCTGATACTTCAGCATATACATATCCAAGCGACTACCTAAACAATATGGACTCAACAGAAACATTGTCTATTCCTGGAGCTGCAGCACTTAATGTTTCTATAACAGGTGTACTTGAAGATAAAAAAAATGGAAACTGTATATATGACTACGTTATTATAACAGATAGCGATGGTGTTCCATCACAAAGATATTGTGAAAATATTAGTGATACTTATGTAGCAGTAGGACCAACTGTTACACTATACTTTCACTCAGATGGAGGTGTTGTTGCTTCTGGTATTTCAGACGTAACTATATCTGTAGCACCTAGTGCCGACTTAGCACTTACAGAAACATCTTCACCAACGCCAGCAGATGTTGCTGTAAATGTAGGTACTGCAACATTCCCTGTAACAGTTACAAATAACGGGCCACTTACAGCTTCTTCAAATATTGTATTAACATTAACATATAATTTAAACATAAACATAGACACTATTCCAGCTGAATGTACTCCATCTACAGGTGCATTGTCAGCAGGTTCTACTATAACATGTACAGGAACAAGCGACTTAGCAAGTGGATTTACTGGAAACTTAAATTTTTTAGTTATACCAACAGAGGCTGGAACATTAACGCAAACTGCAGAAATATCCTCACAAACAATAGATTATGCAACGGCAAATAATGTCTTAGAAAGCTCAGTAAACTCATATGGTCCAGCAGTAGCAAATGATGATTTATTAACAACAAGCATAGACACAAATGTAACGTTCAATGTTTTAGACAATGATACAGGAC